>BNJU01001325.1_pt1 | contig 60343 bp, 70 predicted proteins | sample 8539281 | NCBI WGS metagenome assembly BNJU01 (sample SAMD00202456, study PRJDB9452) | human saliva metagenome | isolation source: human saliva | place: Japan
AAAGTTGAGATCGGTCTCTGCCGAGGTAAGAAGAATTACGACAAGCGTGAGTCTATCGCCAAGAAGGAGGCTAATCGCAAGATGGATAGGGCTATCAAGGATAGCCTTCGCAAGTAGTGAGATTATGGGTATAGCAAAATGCTAATCTAAAATCAAATAAATACAATACAAATGCCATACTTGGAATCTGTATAAGCTATGGGGGCGTCAGGTTTCGACAGGAGTGTGGAACAAGGATAAGCGAGCCGTGGAGCCGAGCCACGTAAAAAGCGGCGGTTAAATTCAAACGCTAAACAGAATAACAATTTCGCACTAGCTGCTTAGTTCAGCACCGCGCGTCAACCGGTATTCACCTGCAGGTAACGGATCTGGCGTCGATTATGCAGGAAAACCTTGCGTGAGCTCCCGGTAGCGTAAGGGAACAACGGGATAGTGATTGTGTAGTCTGCTGACGTGACGCCACATGAGCGAATTATAAAGTATCAGCTGCGCTCGGAGAAAGTCCTTCGGAAATACTCTTGGACGTGGGTTCAAATCCCACCGCCTCCACCAATATGAAAAGAACCGTTGAAAAATCAACGGTTCTTTCTTTTGCAAATATTTAATCAATAGTGTATTGCAAGTTGAATAGATCAAATGGTTTAAACTGAGGTAAATTGAAGTTGAATGTGCAACTATACATCATGCCTTATAGATATAGTTATGGATTGCTATTTATAATCTGAACATTATACCGGATTAAATTTGAAATTAAAAGTTGATAAATCAAATACCTAATGATACAATTATACTTAGTATTGAGGAGGGTATAAATGCGCGGAGGAAATAGAGAAGGAGCAGGTAGAAAAGCTGTTCCAGATTCTAAAAAAAAGAAGAATAGGAATATTTATATAACAGATGATTTTTTTATTCAGAGATAATGGATGAAAGTCTGTTTTTTTAGATGGTGAAACAACATTTAGCCAAAGGTGCATTAAATTAATTGAAATGGGCATTAACTCTTTGTCTTATAAAAATGCCTACCGTGTATCAGACCGCAATCATCTATCCTACAGTGGAGCATATAAAAAAAGCAAAGAACTAACTTTTATTGATCTCTTCGCTGGTATAGGCGGTATAAGAAAAGGATTTGAAGATAGTGATACAAAATGCGTTTTTAGCTCAGAATGGGATAAATATGCTGCTAAGACATATGAAGCAAATTATGGCGAGGTTCCAGAGGGAGATATTACAAAAATCGACGAAGATGACATTCCTGAGCATGATGTTTTATTGGCGGGTTTTCCTTGTCAACCATTTAGTAACATTGGCAGACGAGAAGGCTTTGCGCATGAAACACAAGGAACACTTTTCTTTGATGTATTAAGGATACTGAAGAAAAAACGACCAAAAATGTTTTTGCTTGAAAACGTAAAAGGCTTGTTAACAAATGATAAAGGCAATACCTTTAGGATTATTATGAAGAATCTAAATGAATTGGATTATTCGATTTTTTACAAAGTCCTGGATGCTCAAAATTTCGGCTTGCCTCAAAGACGAGAAAGAGTAGTCATTGTAGGATTTAGAGATGATTTAGGAGTAAATGAATTTGAATTTCCGAATGGTAATCCGTCTAAGAAAGTTCCGATAAACTCAATATTAGAACACAATCCTTCAGGATATTCTGTGTCAGAACATCTTCAGAAAAGCTACCTATTTAAAAAAGATGATGGAAGGCCACAACTTGTTGATTTTAATTCAACGTGTCAAGTTAATACACTATGTGCAAGCTATCATAAAATTCAACGCTTAACAGGAACTTTTGTAAAAGATGGGGAGACAGGCATTAGAATGTTCAGCGAGCTTGAATTAAAAAGACTGATGGGATTTCCTGATGATTTCATAGTACCAGTCTCTAGAACACAGATGTACAGGCAGTTTGGTAATTCCGTGGCAGTTCCAATGATGAAAGAAGTCGCTAGTACAATGAAGAAAAAGTACTATGATTCTTTAAATATTGGAAAGTCGGTATGACATTTTAGTTTTGAACTATTTAAGTAGAGGGCACTTTAATTGAATACTTTTGCCTCGTTTCTTTGAAGGATAAGTCCATGAAAAAATTGTCCCGAAGTTGCCGTGGATTTTCGAACAATTTAGCTTATCAAGATATTCATTTATTGAATAGAATGAAATTGAGTTATCGTTATTGTCATATGTAAGAATATGAGATGCCCACTGTGAATTTTCATCTCCATATCCAAAGGTCCCAGCTAAAGCCCACTTTGCTAGTTTGTCATTATAAGGCTTTAGAGCTTCCGTTAAGGCAGTGGTATTTGTAGTGCCAAAAGATCCTAGTGTTGGGTTATTCTGAAATTCATGCAGTAATGATGCTAAAGTAGTATTATTTATGTCTAAAACTTCAGAAAAAGAATCTGCAGAATATTCATGCACACTAACCCTGTTCGCACTAGAACGTTTGCAGCTGATAGATATTGATTTGGTAATACCGCTATAAAAACATATATCCACCAGTATATCAGTTTTCGGATTTCCGCCAGAAGGAAGTTTTCCAATTTTATTTTTGTCAGTCGTTGCAAATATTGAATACACTTCACCAGGAGCAATATCTAAATTTGATATGATTGTTTCAAAAAAATTGTAATAAAGACCCTAGTTAATGTTTTTCCCATCATTATTAAAAATAGATAAATTGTCTTTATTAGACAGACAAAGTGCAATCCTATCCTCAAAATTTCTACCTTGAATATCCTTGAGTCTACCCAATGATACTGATTCATGGGCCTTAACCTCAATTAAGTTATAAAGAGTGTCTTGGCTTATGATTGCATCAATTGCAGAGTATTCCTCGCTGGTAGTATATTTTATGTTCTGCTTTTCAAAATTAGAAGTCTCAACTAAATTCTTGCAATCAGAATATATAAGAAATGCGTTTGTTATATTAGGGTTAATTTCCTTTAAATTGTAGGTGTCCCATTGTTGCCCTTTAACTCTGTCTGTACGCATAGACGTAGTAGAGTATAAGATCCATGATTCATCATTAGGGAAATCAATCATAAAAGGTGCATAAAACTGTTCAGTATTAGAATACCCTGTTCTACCCGCCCTATATGGTGATATGATACGAGATATATAATTTTTTTCAAGGCACGAAGACAAAAGCTCATATATACTTAATTGAGCATTTTTTCCATGTTGCGATTTTTCTCCATTAGAATAGGTCATTTCATAGTCCTTCTACTCTATATACTATTGTCATTCTATTTCATAATATCACTATATTATTTTGCAATGTTTTTAATATTTATAATGAGTGTTTGAATATCTGTTGAGTGTAGTACTATCTTGATAAGAGCTAATATGAGGTGTAATCTAGAATCGGTTATGTATTTATATATCTAGCTATAGTGTAACTAATTTATCAAAAAGGTAAGAGGTCGAAAAATGGAGAATGAACTTAGTAAAAAGTATAGTTATTGCATACTATCTTTCTAGAAGAGATAAAGAAGGATTGAATGTTTTTAGGATATAAAACGTTTGATAGAGCATATAAAGAATAGGTAAAATTATTGGGGAAAACCCCAATAATTTGAAAAAAATATAAGGGATGAATTTGATCCATTTTTTTCCCTAATAGCAGAAAAAGGGTGGCATAAAAGAGCTCTTAGACCTTCACGCCAGTACGTATTTGATAGATTCTCAAATATGAGTGATTTTGAACTGGATAAATATGTAAAAGGGCTGTTGAATGGAAATATAACCAACAATGATATATACATACAAAAAAATTTGGAGTTTGATACAGAGAATGCCGAAAGTCTAGAAAAGTATAGGAAAGCAGCAGAAGTTGTTAAAAATCATATTTCGACAAATAGGGTTAATTTTAGATATAGCAATGAGGAAGTTGAAGCAGTACGCAATGAATTTCTGGATAAGTTTGCCCCAGAAAAGCTAGCAGCTATTCCTGATGAGAAGCTCTTAAAATCATTATTTTACTCAAAAGATGGGAACGAGTGCAGCTTAAGCTATGTGCTTGAGAATCAAGAAAAAATAAAAAACATGTTTGGAGGGATAGCTGGAGGCAGTACATATAAATTTGGTCTATTTCAGCGTAATGAAGATGGAATGTGGGTTACAGGAAGTGGTAATAAACCCACAGTACTGACAGAGGATAAGGCTCTTGAACTAGGTAAGGGTATACGAGATGAGATAGTTAAAGGTGCTAAACTCATAGAGTATACACAACTGAATACTAAAGAAGATTACGATTATTTAGATTTGGTACTTAATCAAGAAACTAAGAATACGGCAAAAAAAGTATGGGTGCAAAAATATTATCAAATACTATATCCAGAAAAAGTTTGTAAGTTTCTATACAGAGGAATGGATAGATCATTTTCTGTACGCTTTAGACATAGAACCAAGTGAAAAGTTTTATGGCAAAAAAGGACAACTAGCCATTGTAAAGAGATTATCAGGACTTGAAGATAATGAGTTTTCTGATGCACTATTTGATTGTTTTAAGCAACCCAAAAAATTTATAAGGCTAGGCAGCTCGATTGATAATGGGCGCAGCATCGCTAGTGAATGGCGTGAAAATGGGATTGTTGCGATTGGGTGGCCTAAAATTGGTTCACTTAAACATTTTACAGAAGGCAATTCGCTAAATAAAAAAAACCTCGCAAATACACTTAAAGATGAGTACTATTCAGCTGATGCTTCAACAGCTTCGAGGAAAGCTGGAGAAATAATAAAATTCTTTAATACTAATAAAAATACAGTTTTTACTATTATGAATGGAGAAGAATTAATAGCACTTGTTGATGAGCTTGGAGAGTACTACTTTGATTCAAACAATGCTCCATGGGTGCATTGTAAAAAAGGAGCTTGGCACATGAGCTTTCTTAAGGACGAGTTTCTGCCAAAGAAGTCAGAGGGAAAACTAACAACATGCTATGAATTTAAAGAATCTGAAAATCTTCAGTTCTTATATAGAAAAATATTATTACGACCTAGATGGAAAGGGGCTGTCTAAAATAGGCAACGAACTAAAATACCATACGGGATTAAAGACGAGTTTTCCTGCAAACAGGATTATATTTGGAGCACCTGGAACAGGGAAAAGTTATACTCTCGAGCAAGAACGAAAAAAAACGCTACAGAATGAGACAGTTGGTGGGTATGAACGTGTTACTTTTCATCCAGATTATACATACTCTCAGTTTGTTGGTACATATAAGCCAGTGACAGATAGATCAGGTATGATTAGTTATCAATTTGTTCCCGGACCTTTTATGAGAGTGTATATTGAGGCGCTTAAAAATGGAAGAAGTGGAAATCCTGAGCCATATATTCTTGTCATAGAAGAAATTAACCGAGCAAATGTGGCGGCTGTATTTGGAGATGTATTTCAGCTTCTTGACCGTGATAGTTTTAATGTAAGTGAATATCCGATACACGCAACAGAGGATGTTAGAACTTTTCTTGCAACTCAGCTTGGCGGCAATCCAGATGACTATACAGAAATAAGGATTCCAGATAATATGCTAATTTGGGCAACTATGAATAGCGCAGATCAAGGAGTGTTTCCGATGGATACTGCTTTTAAACGCAGATGGGATTTTGAATATCTTGGCATAAACAATGGAGAGGACGAAATTTCAGGAAAATTCGTTATACTTGGAGAAGGAGAACATAGAAAAAAAGTCGAATGGAATATATTAAGAAAAGAAATAAACAATGTTCTTCTTAATGACTGTAAAGTTAACGAAGATAAACTTATGGGACCGTTCTTTCTTGCAATCAAGAATCTTTCAGAAAGCGATGAACTGGATAAAGACAGTTTTAACAGAATGTTTAAGAATAAAGTCATTATGTATTTATTTGATGATGCCGCAAAGCAGAAACGTCCGACACTTTTCAGTGGTTGTGATATAAAAAATCTATATTCAGCAATTTGTGATGCATTTGATGAAAAAGGGGTAGATATATTTAACGAGTCTATAAGGAATGCTTTCTTGAATTCAGTAGATGGAGTAGAAGAATTATGAGTTTGAAATCAGTCTATATCCGAGAGCAAAAAAGATACACTCAAGGAGAACTCATTAAACTTTTTGTTGGTGATGAAAGCGAGATTATCAGAATACTTAAGCGCCTTAAGGAATATGGGGTGTTAAAAGTTGTAAAGGCATCTGATGAACAAAAGTCACTTACAGATTTGGTTGAAGAGGACATTGAAATTGCGGATGTTGAAGCTGGTGAGAAAGAGTATCTCTACATCTTTACCTTTGTTGGAGTGATTACAGTTGCAGGACGAATTATAAAATGCTATCCCAAATATTTACTACATACAGAAGAACCAGTTTCAGAAATGAAACAGATTATTAAAGTAATAGAAAAGTATAACGGAAAAGAACAAATTATTAGGATGGTTAATGACACAACTGATAGTGCCGCTTTTAATATGTTAGCTGTAATGCTTTGGATGCTTCAGGATTACTTTGAAAATGGTAGTTATTCTAGCTCAAAGGATATAATTGAGATTAATGGTACAGAGGAAATACTGTGGGATAAAACGATAAATGAAACATTTGCTATTATAAACGATAATCGTCCATACTACCAAGACATGTATACTCGAAAAAGAGTAAATGATGACCAAGACTATTTTAAAAGACTTCATGAGTGTGTGCTTACAAAGTGCTCAAAAGAATTAGCTAGTGCGGATTTGCTCAATCTTTTTGATATTCTTGGAGTCGATTTATCTGATGAAGAAATCTGTGACTTTGGAGAGAATGATTATATTCTTGATCGAATTTACAAAGAGCTGAATATACAGTTTGGAACTAGAAAGCAGATGGTTCTTAAAACAATATACTCTTATATTGCTAATAGTAGCACACATATTGATGATATGGATTGTTTTAGCATGTTTGGCACAAATAGCTTCAACTTAATTTGGGAAAAAGCATGTTCTGAAATTTTAGATAATCAACTAGATAGGCCTATTGGATTGATTGCATTACCCGTTCCACTTGGAGATGAGTTTAATCAGAGGACAAAGCTTATAGATGTTATTGAGCATCCTATATGGTTTGGCAAATCAGAAAGAGAATATTTTGAACAAAAAGCACAAGATACTCTGATTCCAGATATAATCAGTATCTATAAAGAAAATGACAAACATAAGTGTGTCATATTTGATGCAAAGTACTACAATTTGCAATTAGAAAAAAATAAACCATTGAGAGGCCAACCGGGGATAGAATCGGTTACAAAACAATACCTATATCAACTAGCATATAAAGATTTTCTCGATTATCATGGCATGAAACAAGAAAATATAAATAATTGCTTTCTTATGCCAACTGAAGGGGATGAGATAATTGAAACTGGATATGTAATGGTTGGATTTTTGAAACGGATGGGTTTAGGGGATATTAGCATACGATTACTGCCGGCGTGTACAGTATATCAGATGTATTTAGAAAATAAGAAAATGGAAATTGCCAAATTGAATTTATAGAATTTGTTAGTTGCGTAAAGCTGTAAGACTAGGTATATACCTAGTCATTTTTATAAAGAAATATACAAAAAAACTATATTAATATGTGACATATTGACCATAACAATTTCTGTTTAATTATTATCATTGATAGAATTGACTTAACATAATTATTACTAGGTGTCTCAAAATATGCAAATTCCGCGGAACGTAAGGGTAAGTAATGAAGCGTACAAGAAGGATTGTGATAATTGCACACTGTTTATTAAATGTAAATGCAAAGGTAGAGCCTCTTGCAAAAGAGATGGGAGGATCATCTATCATCTGCAAACTTGTTGAATTAGGATATGGGATTATACAGCTACCCTGCATAGAAATGGCTATGTTTGGATCTAAAAGATGGGGGATTGTATATGAACAATGTAACTTTCCAGCATTTCGCGAACAGTGTCAAAAATTACTTCATCCCATTGTACAGCAGTTAAAGGATTACAAAGAGCATGGATATTCAATAGAGATGGTCATTGGTGTAGATGGTAGTCCTACTTGCGGCATTAATTTCGTATCTAAAGGAAACTGGTTTGGTGAATTCAATTCTGAAAATAATTATCAAGCTAAAATTGACACACTTCATATTGCTAAAGGAAAAGGTGTAATGATGGAGATGCTTGAGAATATGTTAAAAGAGAATGGAATTTCCACATTGTTTTATGGAATTGATGAAAGAGAAACTATGCATGAAGAACTAATACAGATGTTAAATCAGAAACAAGAAAATAATTAATGAAAGGAAAAGCAATGAAAAAGAAAACGTTTATAACTATCGCAGTAATTATGGTTGCAATGCTTTTTATGACGTCGTGTGAAATAAAAACCACAGAAGACTCATCTCTAAAGAATATAAAAAAAGCAGGGGTATTAAAAGTTGGAATGTGTCCGGAATACCCTCCGTTCGAGAGTATTAATAACTCAGGTGCAATTGAGGGGTTTGACGCCGATCTAGCTGAAGCAATTGGTAAAGAGATGGGGGTAAAAGTTGAATTAGTGAACACTCCATGGGAGGGACTGATTTCTGGCCTATCAAGCGGGGATTTTGATATTATTATGTCGGGCATGTCTCCTGAAGAAGCAAAAGGAGTCCCGAGGCAAGGTTAATGTATCAAATTCATATTTTAATCTTGATGAAGTTATTCTCACAACTAACAAGGATATTAAGTCCAAAAAAGATTTAGCTGGAAAAATTGTTGGAAGCCATGCGGGTAGTGCTTCTGAAAATGCAGTAAAAAGCCTAGAAGAGCAGAAAATAAAAATAAAAAAATCTGCTACATATAATAGACATTCTGAAGCTCTAGCGGATATGTTAAATGGAAATATAGATGCAATGGTTGTTGAAAAATCATGGGCAAAAGAAAAAGCAAAGGCTAATAAAAAGTTAATTATTGTTGATGATCCAGTTCAAACTATTAAAATTGCTGCAGTATTTCCAAAAGGAAATGATTCCCTAACAAAAGAGTTTAACAAAGCACTAAAGACAGTAAAGGAAAACGGTACATACGATAAAATCTATAACAAGTGGTTTGCTGCTGAATAGATAATAAAGAAAGGCGAAAATAGTGACGAAGTTAGATTTTTCGGTACTATGGCCATTTAGAAAACTACTGCCAGCCGCTCTCGGACTTACTATCGGGATTGGCCTGGCAGGTTTTATTTTAGCTCTGGCTATAGCAATAATAGTTGGTAGTTTAAGAAGTAGAAAGCTGCCAAAGATAATTTCTGTAATACTCTCTACTTACGTAGAAGTTTTTCGTGGGACTCCATTGCTAGTTCAATTATTTTTTGTATACTATGGTCTGCCTGGATTAGGATTTCACATTGGACCTATTAAAGCAGCAATCATAACAATGGGCCTTAATAGTGGTTCGTATTTATCGGAGAATATTCGAGCATCTATACTAGCTGTAGATAAAGGTCAATATGAGGCAGCATACATACTAGGATATACCCCAATACAAAGAACGTTTCATATAATCCTGCCACAAGCAATAAGAGTTGCAATACCTTCTCTTATGAATGGGTTCTCTGCAATAATAAAGGAAACCTCATTAGTATCAGTTTTGCCTGTCGTAGAAATTACGAAATTAGGTAATCAGGTTTATGCTAGAACATATCATCCATTCGAAATATATATAATGCTCGGTATCATATACTTTGTTTTAACCTATACTGTTACCTTCTTCGCAAAATGGCTTGAAAGGAGGTCATCAAGATGGGAACTTTAATTGATATAAACGGATTAGGAAAATCGTACGGTGAAAATACTGTTTTAAAAGGAGTCAATCTAACTGTAAACAGGGGTGAAATAATTGCAATTATCGGTGCTAGTGGTTCTGGGAAAAGCACTTTAGTAAGATGCATTGCAAACCTTGAACAATATCAAAATGGTTCAATAACTATAAATGGAAAAAAGAATAGTGATTATAAATCTCTAAATGGGATATTGGGAATGGTTTTTCAAAATTACAATCTGTTTCCACACTACACTGTTTTAGATAATATAACTAAACCTCTTCAGGTTGTTATGAAGTACTCAGTTACTGATGCAGAAAAAAAGGCAAAAATGCTTTTAGAAAGGGTAAGGTTAATAGATTATAAAAATCAGTATCCATCTACACTTTCTGGTGGACAAAAGCAAAGACTTGCTATTGCAAGAACCCTTGCAATGGATCCCAAGATCGTTATTTTTGATGAACCAACATCGTCATTGGATCCTGAATTGGCACATGAAGTGTTTAGTACGATTAATGAGCTTGCTTTAGAAGGACAAACAATGCTAATTGTTACACATCAAATAAATGCAATTAGTCACTTTGCAACAAGGGTGCTTTTCTTGAATAATGGTATTATTGAAGAAGACGGAACATGTGATGAAATATTTTGTAATACAGCAAATGAAAATCTATCTAGTTTTTTAAAAATGGTTGAATTTGATGATTTGTATTGATATATCGTGTAGTGCTAATTTTATGCCAACCATGCATTTACGGTATAGTAAAAAAACACACATGCAATTAAAGCGACGGTAATTGATAAACCTTCAAATCTATAGATGAGAGAAAAAGCGCCAAATGGCGCTTTTTAACTGTCTATTTTCCGACCGAAACCGCAGTATATGTCACGTACTTTTTACTACCTATTGCATACTTGATTTCAAATATGCAGAACCAGATGTTATCTTCCTCACTAGCTGAACCATAACTGCTTTCACTAGCAGCATCATCCGTTTTGGTACTATCTGAATCGCGGAATGTCAGCTTATCCGCTGGGATAAATTCTGACAGATACATGCTCAGCTCGTCAGTCTTGTGGTCGTAATTGTAGAGAACCCCGATATCCTGTCTCTTTTTTGGATTTACTGGCATACCTGCTGCTGTGTAGAGAGTTATGCTGTCAATCTCAGGTGTTTTCGCCTTAGACTTCTTATCTTGAAAATGGATCTTGATATGTGAAGAGTCTTTACTCTTGAGGGAAACATTAGGAGCATCACCTTCGACTTTGCCGCAGGTTGAACTTACAATCTTCATCTGCTTTGATTTTGATAGCTTCTAAAATTTATCCAATTCATAAGTCTTGACGATAGCTGATCTAGAATCGTCAGCTGTTTTCACCATAACTTTGATGTCGGTCGCATTTGTTACGCGATCCTTATCTGCTGTTGGTCTAGATGCAATCTGCAAGATAGCAAATATAAGAAGTAACATTACGACAAATATGAATGTAAAGCTAAGTGGCTTACGATAACGACGGTTAGTGTTTGATGACATAGGGCACCTCCGTTTCAATAGTTGATGTAAATGTTTCCTAAGCTCATACTATCATTTAAAAAAATTTAATAAAAGTGATTTAATAGGAAAATGCAAAAGTGGTACAAAGGATCGTCTATCAATATTGATATTTTGGATAACACTAAAGTTCTAGTCCCCGTACATTGACGGCGCGTCGGAATACCCGTATAGTTAAGAAAAAGGCTATACGGTTTTTATTTAAAATAATTGCATTTGGAATGACCGTTTTACAAAAAGTAAAAAAATGTAGATGATAATATAAAAAAAGGTGGTAGGGCATTTGAAATTTTCTAATTCGTTGATAAAAGACAGCCATTATAATATTGAGGAACTAACTCCGAAAACTAAAAAATCAGATGGCGTTATTTGTAGAAATTGTGGAAAGGGGATTTGGATACCAGCGAATCCTGATTTTGAAATAAATCACGGTTTTACATGTAGTAATTGTGGTGCTCATGCAAATTTTTGATTTTTAGTGATGTTATTATTGAATAGTCCAAATCACCTCATTTGGAGATAACTTTGCACGCAAGTGCTATAAAATACATCAAAATTTATTACCCAAAAGAACACAATAACTATCATATTTAAAAAAATTAGATATATATGCTGGAAGAAAAGTTATAACGAAATATTCAGCTCCGAGATAATTGCTAATTTAGTTAGGGGTATGTAGCGGGATTTCGTAGTGAGATAGACCTTATATAAGGCGGTTACGATTACAACATGAAACTTGTGAATAGAGCCAAGAGATTTATATGAGTGAACAAGGAAAAATCAATTACAATAATCCAGATTACACCAATTATTTGGATGAATACAATAAACTGAGTAAGGAGTATTTTGCAAAGGAGAGTGAAATCTTTTCGCAGTTAACTGAAGACACTCGTCGCGAGGTGTCAAAGAACCTGGGGAGATTGAGGAGACATTTTGCGTACGAGCTTAAGGCTTTACAAAATAAGTATTCACACATTTTTAATGATATGGACACAAAGAGTTGTCATCAAGAGAGACGTTAGAGCACGTGCGTAGAAATGACTCGATGCCGACGAATTTCTTTTGAAGAGGTTATTCGTAGATTGAGTAAAGAACTGGGGGTTTACTATGTCCGTAAAATTTAATGAAAATCACCCAGATGCGCTAAAGTATAAAGCAGAATGGGACGCTGTCAACGACGCGTATCTTGAGGTAGTATCTATCGAAGAGGAGAAGTTTGGTGAAATTACACAAGCAAACGCTCATACTTTTACAAAAATTACTGCGCCCCTTCGAAAGAAGCGAAATGCGGAGCTCAATGCATTGAGGGCTAAATATAGTTACTTATATGAAGAAGTAACAAAATAACGGAAGGTTCGTTATATATCGTGCGATTCTAATATCGTTTGCACTGGAATGAGGTATTCTATTGACACAAAGAGTTGTCATCAAGAGAGGCGTTAGGGCACGTGCGTAGAAATGACTCGATGCCGACGAATACCTATTTGAAGAGGTTATTCGTAGATTGAGTAAAGAATAGAGGATTGATTATGAGAGGAAGAGGAAGAGTTAACCAAAAACACCCAGACTTTCCAAGTATGTTGATGAATATAAAAAACTGCATAATGAGCTGATTCGCAAAGAGGATGAACTTTTAGATCCATTCTTTTCTACAAAAACTCCTCCTAGTAATATTGTGGCAAAACAGATAGGGAGGTTGCATAAGCAGTATGGGAAGGATATAAGAGCTTTGCAAGATAGCTACTCATATCTTTTCGAAAAATAATGGAACGTACTCGTGTGAATTTCGTGTTTCGGAACTTTACGAAACAAATCCTAAGATAATATGGTATCTTTTGAATGGAAGCATATCATTCAACGAATATGAGTCTTTTGTATAGACTGGTTAAGAGAAGGGTCAGAAAAAATAAAGTAATACGAATGAGCGTCTAGAAATATTGACATTTTGGATAACACTAATGTTCTAGTTCCCGCACATTGACGGCACGGAGGAATACCCGTATAGTTAAGAAACAGGCTATACGGTTTTATTTAAGGAGTAATATGCTTAAATCCACTATCAAGCACAAAAATGTCGAATTTACAGAGCTGTTTTATGACCTAGTGTTCGTATATGCTATTTCGAAGACGACTGAGCTGATTCATCATCTGCATGATGGTGTTGTAGGCGGTGAGGCTTTCGTTGCATTTATTATCACGACCTTCGTGCTTGTTGATGCGTGGATGCTTCAGACTGTATTCACTAATCAGTATGGTAAAAATTCATTTCTTAATCTGTCGATAATGTTTATCAAGATGGTGATCTTGCTGGTGTTTGCGGGCATGATTGTCGAGGATTGGCACAATCACTTTGACTACCTGTGCTGGACCGTCGCACTGCTGTCATTCATACTGTTCGTGCAGTATTACAGTCATGGGCTTACAAAAGCAGAGCGCATTTCAATCCGTGGCTTCCTCGGGGTGACGGGTGTAAGAGTATTCGGCATGCTTGCGGCTAGCCACTTTCCAATAGCGACAGGCATATACATATATATCGCGACGATTATCGTGACGTTCCTTATGCCGATTTATTTCAGAAGGAGATTTGAGCGTGCCGATATAAATTTCGTGCACCTCGTTGAGAGAATCTCACTGCTTACAATTATAAATCTAGGTGAAATGATCATGGGAATCGCTCCATTTTTCGCACCCAAGACTTTTACGCTCAGTTCAAGCCTGTATTTCACAATAGTCGCATGTCTATTCATGTATTATTTCAGCGTGCTCAACCACAGCATCGACGAGCACACGGATACGAGCGGAATGTTCCTCATGTACAGCCATTACCCGATTTATATCGGGCTGATTATGATTACCGTATCGATGAGTTTTATAAGTCACAACGATGCGAACGTGCATTTTGTCACACTTTTCATGTACGCGGGAATTTTCATGTTCCAGTGGGCGGTTATTGCAAATAATATGTACAGCAAGCCTCACCTTAGCTTTGATGCAAAGTACTACGTTGTTCAGCTGTGGATATTCCTATTTGGCAGTGTTGCGAGCTATAATCTTGCACATAATGACGCGGCAGTTCTACAAATAACTACGGCGACAATTGCAGCAATTACGGTTCATTCGATTGGGTTCTTTTATATGAGGAATTTGAAAGAGCGAAGGCGTTTAAAGAAACTATAAATGTATAGAAAGAGCAGAACAAAGAGAATGTACCTGAAAAGCATAAGCGGAGAAATCCGTATAAAAATGATATAATAAAGTTCAGATGAATGGTTGATACCAAGAGCAGAATGATTATAAGGAGTCTACTATGAGAAAGCTTGTAAAGGGTAACGTAAGCTGGGTAGGATACATGGACTGGGAACTCGAGATGTTCCATGGCGATGAGTATTCTATTTTGAATGGGTCTAGCCAAAATGCATTTTTGATTGAGGAAGGGAAAACGATTCTGGTAGATACCGTGTGGCTTCCACACAGAGATGCGTTCATAGAGAACTTGAAGGCTGAAGGCGTGCTCGATAAGATTGATGCGATTATCGTTAATCACGGCGAGCAGGATCACTCAGGTTCGCTGCCAGCGCTGCTCAAGGAGATTCCAGACACACCGCTATACTGCACTGCGGCATGTGTAAAGAGCCTTGAGGGTCAGTACGGACAGCAGGGATGGAACTTCAATGTTGTAAAGACTGGTGATAGTCTCGATATTGGAAACGGCAAACAGCTTATCTTCGTGGAGATGAAGATGCTTCACTGGCCAGACTCCATGGCTACATATATGACTGGTGATAACATCCTGTTCTCGATGGATGCATTCGGACAACACTTTGCAGTTGAGGAGATGTTCAATGACCTTGCGGATCAGCTCTGCTTGATAAGGAAGCGATGAAGTATTTTGCAAATATCCTTAATCCTTTCGCTCCGTTCGTAACCAAGAAGCTTGAGGAAATCGCTAAGCTGAACTTACCGATTGACATAATCGCTCCGTCGCACGGTGTAGTATGGAGTGACAATCCTGGTCAGATAGTTGAGAAATACGCTGCTTGGGCAGATGCATATCAGGAGAATCAGATTACTGTTGCCTATGATACTATGTGGGAGGGCACGACTAAGCTGGCACACGCAATCGCTGACGAAATTCACAAGCAGGCACCAGATACTGTTGTGAAGGTCTATAACATCGCCAAGGCGGATAAGAACGAAATCATGACCGAGGTATTCAAATCCAAGGCTATTGTCGTGGGTTCTCCGACCTGTGTGAATGATGTTTTGACAAGCGTTGCGGGGTGGCTGTCGTTCCTCAAGACGCTTAAGTTTAAGAACAAGAAGGCTGCTGCATTCGGATGCTACGGCTGGAGCGGTGAGTCGGTTAAGATCCTGCAGGCTAAACTCGCTGAGGCTGGTTTCGAGGTTGTTGAAGGAAATGTTCGTTCCTGCTGGAACCCAGATGAAGAGGACTTCGCAAGATTCCGGCTATGGTTTCAGAGCTTATTAAATAGGTTTGATTAAAAGGTATAATGTGATTGTAAAACCCGCATGGCTGAAGGTGCAGTGGTGCGGGTTTTTATATTTACAACTATGCGATATCATGCTACACTTAAGATAACACCTAAGTTAACACCTAAGACAATTAAGCCAAAGTGAGCACCAAGATGTACAAACCACCATATAACATAACGGAACCAATGCTCAAGTTAATAAGTGATATATCTGAGAAAGTCGGTAAGATACAAGGCTACCACACCTTGAGCACCCACCCGAATCTACGGAAAAGCAACAGGATAAGGTCTATTCATTCGTCACTTGCAATCGAAGCAAACTCGCTATCTCTTGCTGAGGTCAGAGACGTAATTGATGGCAGAACTGTCATCGGGAACCGTGATGAGATTAAGGAAGTTCAAAATGCATATCGCGCTTACGAAGCTATTCGAGAAATCAATCCATTTAATATGGAAGATTTAAAGCGTATGCATGGGGTAATGACCGACGGACTTGTGTCGGAATGTGGCAAATTCAGAAGTGGTGAAGAAGGTGTTTTTGACGGAGATAGATGTATATTCATGGCGCCGCCAGCGAAGTTCGTAACTGGACAGATGAACGATTTATTTGAATGGATGAACCGAGAGAAAGAAAACGTTCACCCGCTGATTATGTCATCTGTATTTCATTATGAGTTCGTATTTATTCATCCTTTTGCAGATGGAAATGGTAGGATGGCTAGGCTATGGCAGACTGCACTTCTATATGGTTGGCGTGAACTTTTTCAGTATGTGCCACTTGAGAGTCAGATTAAAAACTTCCAAAGCGAGTATTATGAAGTGATTGCTAGATGCCATAAGAATGGCGGTTCTGATGAGTTCATAATGTTCATGCTGAAGCGACTAGATGCGGTGCTCGGGGAAGTGCTGAGTAAACCATCTGTACTGTATGAAAATACCACTCCTCAGGTAGAGCGACTAATGGAGACTATGGAATTTGATATACCGTATACAGCCGTACAGCTCATGGGCGCACTCGGGTTAAAGTCGAGAAAGTCTTTTAGAGAGAACTATTTGCAGTCTGCGATAGAGGACAAGATTATAGAGATGACGATACCAGATAAAGCGACTAGCAGGAATCAGCGGTATGTAATGAAGAAGAAATAGTGATGCTGTGATATACTGCTTGTAATGAATTAAGTTATAGATAAATCACGCTAGTAGTGAGGCGAAGGATACGTAGCGCCAACTGTTAGCGAGAAACATGGATACACAAAGGGAGAATTCGATGACAGATTATAATAAAGAGCTCATATCGTTTCTAGATAAGTCGCCGACAGCTTTTCATGTGATAGCTAATATTAAGGCGAGGCTTGAAGCAGAAGGTTATACTGAGCTTGTAGAGTCTGCAAAATGGGAGCTTTCAGAAGGCGGGAAGTATTTCGTTACTAGAAATGATTCAAGCATCATCGCATTTAGAGTGCCTCGTTTTAACTTTACTGGTTTTATGATTAGTGCTGCTCATTCAGATTCACCAGCATTCAAGGTTAAGGAAAATCCTGAAATCGTTGAAAACGGATATGTAAAGCTCAATGTCGAAGGCTACGGTGGCATGCTCATGGCTCCGTGGCTCGATAGACCACTGAGCGTTGCTGGCAGAGTGATTGTAAAAAGTGGTAATAGATACGAGGTGAAGCTCGTTAATGTAGATAGAGATTTGCTCATTATTCCAAATGTCGCAATTCACATGAACCGCGATGCTAACAAAAGCCAGACGTGGAACGCACAGGTTGACATGCTCCCAGTTCTCGGCTCGGCAGATGAGGCAAAAGGTTCATTTATGAGAATTATAGCTGAGTCTGCTGGCGTATCAGAGTCAGATATAATCTCGCATGACCTATTCCTATACGTTCGAGATAATGGTAAGGTATGGGGAGGTAGCGAGGAGTACATCTCAGCGCCACACCTAGATGATTTGCAGTGTGCGTACGGATGCCTTGAGGGCTTCATAGCAGCGAAGAATTCACACAGCGTCCCAGTTCTAGCGGTTTTCGACAATGAAGAGACTGGTTCTCTCACCAAGCAGGGCGCAGATTCTACTTTCCTAGATGAGGTGCTGAAGCGCATCTCGCTTGCTTCAGGCAAGGATGAAGAGGGTCACTATAGGGCGGTATCTTCGAGCTTCATGGTGAGTGCAGATAACGCGCATGCAGTGCATCCAAATCATCCCGAGAAGGCGGATCCTGTAAATAGGCCAGCGATTAACAAGGGTATCGTAATCAAGTTCAACGCAGCACAGCACTATACGACAGATGCCGTGAGCTGTGCGGTTTACCGTGACCTCTGCGAGTCGAATGATATACCAGTTCAGGTATTTACAAATAGATCAGACACAAGAGGCGGCAGCACATTGGGAAACGTATCGAATGCTCACGTGTCGCTTAACACTGTAGATATTGGACTGGCACAGCTGGCGATGCACTCGTGCTACGAGACGGTCGGTGCAAGGGATACGAAGCACCTTGTAGAGGCGATGACTATATTCTACTCGAAGACTTTTAGAGTAGATGCTGGTGGTTCATTTGAGCTATTGGACTAATAGGAGGGACACATGGCTAAGAAAAAGAGAAAGACGTTACCTAGTGACTTCTACGAGATACTGCGTAGAGGTGATATTGACGAGATAAAGGCGGTATTCGATAAATGCGAGATTACAGCTTATGCAGGCCGCTGTGACCTCGATACTGCTTTACATCACTATGGAATCCCAGCCGAAATCATACCTTGGCTTGTAGAACAAGGGCTTGATGTCAATACACTGAACTCTTACGGACGCACTCCGCTTAATTTTCACGCTGGAAATAATGCGAAGGTGGTTAAGGTGCTATTTGAACTAGGGGGTGACGTTGCTAAGCCAGACAATTATGGAAACACACCTCTTCATAACGCTGCATCTGGATACATACCAGATAATGTAAAGCTGCTCGTCGAGCAAGGAGTTGACCTAAATGCTAGGGATAATATATGGAAGCGAACACCACTCGAGGAGGCGCTTATATCATGCCGAGGAATAGATATAGGAAAATGCGCGAAAGTTGCTGAAATTCTAGTAGATGCAGGAGCTGAGGTGACGCCTGCGGTCAAGGAATATGTTAGAAATTGGTGAGGATGTAGAATTCCACAGAGGAAACTTCCACCCAGACTACGTCGAGGAGATAGATACGGGACTTGCCAAGCTTTATAAGCTATTTGATGTAGAGCCAGTAAAGGCTCGCAAGATTCACGACGGTGTATCCCCGATTGTAGTAGAAAGCAGTGATTGGAAAGAGCAATTCGCAGAGCTCTGGGAACTCCTGATACCTTCACATGGTGCAGCAGAGACTCTTCAGGGAGAAGTGGTGAGAATTGCTGGACGCGTTAGAGATGAGATGAATAGAAATGGCGGCTGCAACTGGAATCGCGATTACCGTATGATGCTAGACGATTTTGTTAAGCATGTGGCTACTGGTGCATCACTGCCTGAGGCGGAGCTTGAAGAGGTTAAGAGCCTAGCTTCAAGCATAGGCCCTAGAGGTGATTTTAATGAGGTTTCACTAGATAGATTGTGCGAGCTGGCAACTAAGTGGGTGCTGCTGAATCCAGAACCGGTTAAACTCGAGATGCCGAGGTATAAGAGGTAAAATTGCTCTACAAACATATAAAGTAAAAATATTGAAAAGTGCCGCACTTCCCACTCGGGCAGCGCGGCATCTCTTATCTAATTTTAATTTGCCTACTGTTCACTCTTCGATTTGAAGAAGATTATCGTACCAGCCGTTATGATAATCGCATAGCCGATAAAGCTGTATATATCTGGGATTTCGCCGAACACCATGAATCCTAGCGTAGTTGTGAAGATAATCTGCGAATAATCGTAGATTGAGATCTCCTTAGCTGGTGCATATCGGTATGCCCCAGTGATTGTGAACTGACCGCCAGCAGCAGCAAAGCCTGCGCAGAGAAGCATGAGGATCTGGTATGGGTTCATCGGTGCATGATATTTCAGTACTATCAGCGGTACCATCGCTAGGCAACTGAAGGCTGAGAAGCAGAAGACTATGACTGCCCTCTGCACACCGTTAGAGCCGAGCATGCGAACCATAGTGTATGCAAGTCCTGCGCCAACTCCGCCGATGAGTCCAGCAGCCATTCCTAGCGGATTGCCGGGAGAAGCCCGGTTTGATTACGAACAGCGCGCCAGTCATGGCGAGCATTAGGCAGAAGACCTGGTATCGCTTGGGAACCTCTTTGAGGAGGATGATCGAAAATATAATCGTTGCAAATGGCGAGAGTTTATTAAGCATACTGGCATCGGCAACCATGATGTGGCTCACAGCGTAGAAATTTCCGAGAATACCGATGGTTCCCGCAGTTACTCGCACGAGCATCGGTATGTAGTTTTTTCGTCCTATTATAATATGCTGCTTATCCTTGATGAGTACGATTGCGGCGATTATTGCGGCGATTAGGTTTCTAAAAAAAGCTTTCTCAACAGCTGGTAGGTCACCCGAGAGCTTGACGAAGATTCCCATGAGGGCAAAGAAAAATGCCGAGGTGACTATCAGCAGGATGCCTTTGTTTTTATTATGTATTGTTTTTTCCATTCTGTTTATTCCATTCCGTTCAAATATATTTACACGCGTGCACTCGTAAGTACACGGCAAGTGATTGTGCAATTTACATAGCTACTATTCTATTGTATGTCATTAAATCAGTCAAATGCGATATATAGCCAGCGAATAAGCTTCGTGTTAAAATTTAGATTAGTACATGTATAAAGGAGAAACAAAATGGGCGAGCATATTACGAGAGAGCAGGCTAATGAGCTGCTACACAAATATGTAAAGGGTGAGAACTACATCACACATTCTTATGCAGTTGAAGCGATAATGAGAGGGCTGGCAAAGAAGCTTGCTCCTGATGAGATAGAGTTCTGGGGAATCTGCGGATTGCTGCATGACCTAGACGAGGAGACCGCTGATTGGCGTACAGATATGTCTACGCACGGACCTGTTTCTGCACAGATTCTAAAGGACGAAGGCTACGATGAACCAGTTATGGCACAGGCTATTTGTGCACATAATCCGGAGTCGGGTGTGATTGCGAAGTCGACTCTTGAGATTGCACTTCTTGCCGCAGACCCGATGAGCGGTTTCTGCAAGGCGGTTGCACAGATTTACCCAGATAAGAAGATTGCGAGCGTTAAGCATAAGTCGGTAAATAAGAGATTTAAAGAGACGAGATTTGCAGCAGGCGCGAACAGACAGTACATGGCGGCTATCGAGGAAATCGGAGTTAGCTTCGACGAGTTTATAGATATTTCGCTGGAAGCAATGCGTGAGGTTGCTGACGAGATAGGACTGTAAATGTAAAAGCACTTAGCACCCAGAAAATGGGCGTTAAGCGCTTTTGTTTCAAGTAAAGTCAAATTATTTGCGAGGTGCCTTCGGCAGCTCGATTTTAACATTCTTAGGATTTCTCGCTCTTCTGTAGAGCACGAAGCGGCGACCGATTGCAGCTACGAATTCAGCGTGGAGCATTTCTGCGAGTTCACTGCACACCTCGGTCGGATCGAGTAGTGAGCCCTCCTGAATCTGTCCTTTTACAAGCTCATTTGCCGTAAGATTCTCGTCGATAGAGCGGACGATGTTCTCTGTGAGGTCCGCCTTGCCGATATATACTGTAGGCTCAATCTTCTGTGCGAGCCCTTTTAGATAACTTCTTTGTTTGCCTGTGAGCATGTGTTCTCCTTGATATTTCTGAAATGTATTATAGAATTAATTGTATGCACTATATTAACACAACAGTGCGCACTAATCCATAGAGAGGTGGTAGAAACATGGCAGACGGAAGATGGGTCATGACGGAAAATGAGCTAAATAACGTAGTTTCTGGTTTTAAAGAAACGGATATAGAGGCTCTGCCAAATGCAGGTAAGAGCATGGCGGTAGATGTCCGAGGGGGCGTAGGCGATGCGGGTAGCCGCGAGATGGAGTATAATGAGATATGCCCATTTTGCGGCTCAGATAAAATGCGCATGGGATTTGGTAAATACGGTCAGGGCTTTGGCTGCCGCTCGTCCAAGTGCGAGGCCTGCGGAGGCGTGACTGACTTCGTGTACAAGGATGAAGTTGGGAAGTTTTTAGGTAAAAGGGAAAATGCAAATCAGGTGAAAGGACGAGCATTACTTACCCTGATGGTTCTACGGCACATTATAGGTATGATAACAAACACAGACTTGCTGAAATCATGGATGGAGAAAGCTCCATCTTATATCATTACGATGAACTAAACAGGCTAGCAAGACGTACTATGCCTAATGGCAGTAGCACATCATATGAGTACGATAATATCGGCAGACTGCAGATGTTGACTCATGCTAATGACAAAGGAATCATAGATAGGCAGCGTTATGAGTACGATATGAGAGGCAATATATCGTGCATTGAAAAGGAGAGAAAAGGATTTAGTGAACATAGCGGCTCCTTTAACTACAAATACGATGCAACAGGCAAGCTGATAGAAGTAGCAAGAGACTCGAAGGTGCTTAGGGAGTATCAGTATGATGCTTTTGGCAATAGGATGAGGAAGGCTTCAGATGGCATTGAAACTATATATTCATACAATGAAGCAGACCAACTTATATCCAAGAGAGAAGCAGAATCAGAAACAACATATACATACGACAGACGTGGAAATATTACCAGCATGTGTGTTGATGGAAACACATCTAAGAGATTTGTATATGGCGCAGCAAATAGGCTTGATAAAGTAATAGATAGTAGCGGTCTCGTGTCAGAATACATGTACGATGCGGCTGGGCAGAGGGTAAAGGAGCTTATTGGAAATGTAGAAACTGAGTATATAGTTGACCACTCCAAGGAGCACAGCAATCTGGTTCAGAGAAAGCGAAATGGCATGAATCAGCGTTTTATATGGGAAGATTCAATACCGCTAGCTATGAAAGGTGATGAAGAATATTATTATCTAGCGGATATGCAGGGAACACCAATGCACCTTGTGGGTGCTGATAATGCACTCATAGAGAGCTACGCATATGATGAATTTGGTAACGAGCTAAGTGGCATGGATAGAGAAAGCATACAGCCATTCGCTTATACGGGATACCGCAAAGATGTAGTGAGTGGAACGTACTTTGCACAAGCAAGAGAGTATATGCCTGATGCAGGAAGATTTGCAGGTGAAGATATCGTTAGTGGCAGTATCACTAAGCCTCTCGCGATGAATCCATACAATTACTGCCTTGCGTCGCCGCTAATAATGGTTGATAGAAATGGAGCATTCCCAAGCGTAGAAACTGTAGTGGATAGTACATTCGATTTTCTCGGAAGAACTGGATTCTTGCATGGCAACCCAGAGGGTAAGAACTGGTTATTATCTAAATCACGAGAACTAGCTGAGACTCCAATTCCAGGATTTTCATCGACAAATGCAAGTGACTACGCAGCAGCCTTATCCAAATCAAGGATAGGAGAACAGGCTATAGGTGTAACACTTAATATGGATAGGGACTCTAATGGCGTATATCACGCTAGGCGAAACTGTATACAAAGACATTTTGGTTACAATGACACCTATGACTATGTGTTTAAGTCGTTTACGTCTGCGAAGCCTAAAAAACTACCACCTATAATGTACAAAGGTGAAGAATATCGAATTTGGATGTGGAAAGGTGATTACTATGGTCTAGGGGCCGGTGCAGAGACGGGAATATACAGAGGCAGCGGTTATCACAAACTAACATATCAAGATAGCAAACTCATAATGAAGTTATCTCTGTATGACAAGTCTGGAAGGCAGATAATGAAATACGAACCTGGTGATCCGCAGTGGTGGATAACAGGATTTAATCCAGAATACCAAGATGTCAATTATAAAAATCTTAGAGTTGAAGGAATGATCGACTTTAGTAAAGAGCCAGGACTATGGGAGGCGTTTATAAATGAATATGGTACTAGCAAAATAGAGAATGTTTGTATAGATAAAGTTAATAAAACAATTTATTACAGGTGGTAAAAGAGGTGATAAAATGAAAAACTTGATAAGTGTTGGACTGTGTCTATTGATGATTCTAACAACAGCATTCTGCCTAACAGGTTGCAAAAGCAGAACAGATGAAATGGTTGACTTGGAGATTTATACAACTAAACAGATGAATAAAACTAAAAAGCAGGTCATCAGGTGCATAAATGAACAGGACAAGGAAGGTCTCAAGAAGCTTTTCTCAAAGGACGCACAAAAACATATTGAGGATTTAGATGGGAAACTTGACCAGCTGATAGGTGCTTTCAATGGGAATAAAATAGAAAGCGCAAAAGGTCTTAGTCCAGCATTTGAAGGATCTGCAGATGCGCAACCCCTGCATATCTATGGTAAATACCATCTTAAACTAAAAAGTGGTGATAAGTATATAATACTTATCGACATATGCGATATAGATGATGAGAATAAGGAGAAAGAGGGCATATTTCAATTAGATTTATTGACCTTCTCAAAAGATGAGGTACCTGAAGGTTTCCATATGGATGGCAGTGAGGACGACTATGGTATATTCATCTATAACAAAGATGGAACTCAGCGATAATAAGTAAGTTAGCTGATTGGTTGGAGGATACAATGAAAAAATCAACACTTGCTATGCTATGTCTACTAATGATTTTATCAGCTGTGTTCTGTCTTGCAGGCTGTAAAAGTCGTGAACAAAGGTTAAGTGAAGAATCTACATATGAAGATGCACATATGAAATCCATGGGGAAAAAAGTTATTAATTGCATCAAAACTGGTGATAAAGAAGGTCTCAAGAAGCTTTTTTCAAAGAGTGCACAAAAGGATATCGAAGATTTAGATGGTAAGATAGATGAATTGCTCGAAGCATTTAAAGGTAAGTCAATAGTGTCTGTAAAAAGTGAATCTGCTGGTTCTAGCAGGACGAACGATTATGGTAAGAAATCAATAATAATATATGGAGATTATACCCCTAAACTTAGCACCAAAGGAAAGTGCACAATTTTTATAAGCTTCTGCGACAAGAATGATGAAAATCCAGATGATAAAGGTGTGTTCCAAATGGAATTAAGAATGTTTTCTAAAGAAGAAACTCCAAAAGATTTTAGTGGGGGTGCATATCAAGATGACCACGGTATATTCATTTACACTCTTCAAAACTATCCAAAGAAATAAATGTTATTTACTAGCTGAACGAGGTGCGGTGCAATGAGAAAATTAACATGCACATTACTATGCCTGCTAATGATTTTATCAACAACATTCTGCCTAACAGGTTGCAAAAGCAGAACAGATGAAATGGCGGGATTAGAGGCTCATACAGATAAACAAATAAATAAGATGAAAAAGCAAGTCATCAAGTGTATAAACAAACAAGACAAAGAGGGTCTCAAGAAGCTTTTCTCAAAGGACGCACAAAAACACATAGAGGATTTAGATGGGAAACTTGACCAGCTTATAGGGGCTTTTAACGGAAATAAAATTGAAAGTGCAAAAGGAAGTGGAACGGACTTTGAAGGCTCTGCAGATGCACAACCCTTGCATATTTACGGAGACTACAGCTTAAAACTTATTAATGGCGAGAAATATGTGATCATGATAAATATATGTGACATAGATGATGATAACAAAGAAAAAGAAGGACTATATCAAATAACACTTATGACATTTCCAAAGGATGCAGCACCAGAAGAATTTTACATTGAGACTAACGATGACGACTATGGCATATTTATCTATAAAAAAGATGGAATTCAGCAATAATAAGTAAGTTAGCTGATTGATTGGAGGATACAATGAAAAAAGCAACACTTACTATGCTATGCCTACTAATGATTTTATCAGCTGTGTTCTGTCTTGCAGGCTGTAAAACTAGAACAGATGAAATGGTTGACTTGGAGACTTATACAACTAAACAGATGAATAGAACTAAAAAGCAGGTCATCAAATGCATAAACGAACAAGATAAGGAAGGTCTCAAGAAGCTTTTCTCAAAGGACGCACAAAAACACATAGAGGATTTAGATGGGAAACTTGACCAGCTTATAGGTGCTTTCAATGGGAATAAAATTGAAAGTGCAAAAGGTCTTGAGCCCAACTTTAAGGGTTCAATTCAGACACAACCCCTGCATATCTATGGCAAATATCACCTTGTGCTTAGCAGTAAAGAAAAGTATCGAATATATATTAGCTTATGCGATAAAAATGATGAAGAGTCGGATAAAGAAGGTGTTTTTCAAATAGAATTGAGAACTTTCAGTAGAGAAGAATCACCTAAAGATTTTAGCGGTGGCGCATATCAAGATGACTATGGAATATTCATTTATACTCTTCAAAACTATCCAAAAAAATAAATTCCACTCAATAGACATATGAGGAGCAGTTTTATGAAAAAAACAACTTGTAGCATACTGTGTCTACTGATTATTCTCTCAACAGCATTTTGTCTTGCGGGTTGCAAAACCAGAACCGATGAAATGGCTGACCAAGAGATTTATGCAGAAAAGCAAATAAATGCAGTTAATAAGAAAATTGCAAAATGTATAAATACCAAGGATAAGAAAGGGTTAAAATCGCTATTCTCAAAGAATGCACAAGAAGAGTCAGAAGAAATAGATAATAGGATAAGTGAGCTGATAAGTGCATTTAACGGTGCAAAAATTAAAAGTGTTGAAGGAAAAGAGCCAGGGTTTAGTGGTGATTCGAACACACAACCTATTAATATTTACGGCTTTTACACATTGAACCTAAGCAATGGGGACAAGTATGTGATATGGGTTGACTTTTGTTCTATGGATGATGAGAATAAAGAGAATGTCGGACTTTATATGATAGAGGTGATAAATTGCACTAAAGATAAACTGCCAAGTGATTTTAAGTGGGATGGAATTAATAACGATAAGCCAGGCATATTTATACATCATATCAAGTAATTAAGGATAATGGTCTCAAAATGAAAAAACTTATAAGTGTTGGAATATGTCTATTGATAATTTTATCAACAACATTCTGCCTAACAGGTTGCAAAAGCAGAACAGATGAAATGGTTGACTTGGAGATTTATACAGAAAAACAGATGAATAAAACTAAAAAGCAAGTCATCAAGTGCATAAATGAACAGGACAAAGAGGGTCTGAAGAAACTTTTCTCGAAGGACGCACAAAAACACATAGAGGATTTAGATGGAAAACTTGACCAGCTTATAGGTGCTTTTAACGGAAATAAAATTGAAAGCGCAAAAGGGCGTAGTCCAGCATTTGAGGGTTCTGCACAGACGCAACCTCTACACATTTACGGAGACTACGACTTAAAACTTAGTAATGGTGAGGAATATATACTATTTATAAATATATGTGATATAGATGATAATCACCAAGAAAATAAAGGCTTATTTCAATTATCGCTACTTACTTTTTCCGATGAAGAAATACCGGAAGGTTTCCGAAGGAATACAACTGTAGATGATTATGGGATATTTGTATATACCCTGGAAGAAGCTCAAAATCAATGAAATACCTTATTTATAAAAGGGCAGTCTAATGAAAAAATCAATATTTGCTACATTATGCATACTGATAATTATCTTGATGGCTTTTTGTCTATCCAGTTGCAAAAGCAGAACAGATGAAATGGTTGACTTGGAGACTTATACAACTAAACAAATGACTAAAACGAAAAAGCAGGTCATCAAGTGCATAAACGAACAGGACAAGGAAGGGCTAAAGAAACTTTTCTTGAAGGATGCACAAAAACATATAGAGGATTTAGATGGGAAACTTGACCAACTTATAGGTGCTTTCAATGGGAATAAAATTGAAAGTGCAAAAGGAGAGGGTTCTGGATTTGAAGGGTCGGTAAGCACACAACCAATACATATATATGAAGATTATAATATTACACTCAACAATGGAGATGAGTATACATTGTTTGTTAGTTTTTGTGACAAGAATGACAATGAGCCAGAGAAAGTTGGTTTGATTCAGATTGAGTTAAGAACATTTTCCAGTGAAAAAACTCCAAAAGATTTTAGTGGTGGTACATACAAAGATGATTACGGAATATTCATTTATACTCTTCAAAACTATCCAAAGAAATAAATGTTGTTTACTATCTGAATGAGGTGCGTTGCAATGAGAAAATTAACATGCACATTACTATGCCTGCTAATGATTTTATCAACTGCGTTCTGTCTTGAAGGCTGTAAAAGTCGTGAACAACGGCTAAGCGAAGAAACTGTATATGAAGATGCACAGATGAATGCAATGAATAAAAAAGTCGTTAAATGCATTAATGAACAAGATAAAGAAGGTCTCAAGAAGCTTTTCTCTAAGGACGTACAAAACCACATAGAAGATTTAGATGGTAAGATAGATGAAATGCTCGAAGCATTTAAAGGTGAGTCAATAGTTTCTGTAAAAAGTGAACCTGTTGATTCAAGTAGGACAAATGATTATGGGAAAGAATCTATTAGTATCTATGGAGAACAAGCATTTAAATTGAAAGATGGTAAGAGCTATGCTGTTTGGATAGATTTTTGCGATAAAGATGATAACAACAAAGATAATGTAGGTCTTTATATGATTGAAGTATGCACGTGCTCACGTGAAGAATTGCCTGAAGAATTTACTTGGGAAGGTGTTAATAGTGGAAATCCCGGTATATTCATTCACTACATCGATTAATATAGTAACGGAGATGAAATTAAGAAATACCTGAAAATTTCTGAAGAAATATAACCGTAGATGATTATAAGTATTCGCATATACGCTAGGCGGTACTCAACAATTATAAACAAGACTATTTTGTATAGGAGACAAGATGAATCGCAAGGAAATTAGAGAAATTAAGAAGAGATTTAGTCCAGATATGAATAATTTTGGGCATATTTATGGTTGCTACGTCAATGCTGCGCGAGAGGTTATTACGTACATGGATTCGCCGACGATGCTCATGGAAAATGAAGAGCGTGAGATGTACATGAAGACTCTAAAGAAGGTGCTGTCTGGTGCGCTAGGCAGAAATCTACTAGATGTTGAGTTCTCAACGGCTCAGGTCGAGGATAGCGATGAGCATAGGCTGCTTCAGACGCTGAGGACATCGCATCTCAGTAACGAGACTATGCGCAAGATTTTATTTCAGAGAATTATCGATAGCGTAGATATGGGAGATACTGGTTACGTTATCTTGCTGGCTGCCGATGCCTATGATGTGCCATATAAGGATAGCGGTAGCGACGAGTGGTCAGAAGAGTCGACGGATCAGTTCGAGTATTTCGTTTGCTGTCTGTGTCCTGTAAAAGATCCGAAGGGTGCACTCAGATACCTTGCCGAGGAGAAAAACTTCCGCGGCGCATCGACGGGCAGCATACTCGGAGCTCCGGACATGGGCTTCATGTTCCCGACCTTCGATGACAGGATGACTAACATATATCAGGCGCTCTATTATACGAGGAGTTCGGCTGACGTGCATAGCGATTTCTCAAGGCGGTGTTCAATCTAGAAAAGCTACCGATGGCTGCAAATACACAGAAGAATGCATTTGACAGTGCACTCGCTGACTCGCTAAAGGATGAATGTGATATCGATATCGTGAAGGCCCTTCATAGCCAGATAGGTGAGAAAATAGATTTACTTAAGGAAGCAAAATCCGATGAAGCTCCAGAGATTCACATCAATGAGCTAGAGGAAATTCTCATGAAGAGCGGAACCTCTGACGAGGCAATCGAGAAGTTCCATGAGACGTGTAAGCAGTATTTTGAAGGGGAAGAATTCTTTAACCCTGAGAACCTCATCAACCGCAGGCAGTTTAAGATAGAGACACCTGAGGTGAATGTCAGTGTGGATCCAGAGCATGCCTTTGGAATTAGGACGGAGGTTATCGATGGCCGCAGCTATCTGATGATTCCGATTAGCGAAGGAATTACGGTGAATGGTGTGGATGTTAGCATTCAAGATGGAAGTGAAAGCGATGCAGTAGGAGCAGGAGAGAGGGAAGAGGAAGGAACCGAAGCCTAATAGTGCTAATCTGGCTTCTGCGGTGAATATACTGAAATATGGAAGCATAGCACCGAACTGATTGAATTGATGCGAATAATAAGAATGAAAATGGAGAGCCTGAACGGTGTTCGGCTCTCCATTTGGTTTATGTGGTTTTCGTGTTTAATTGTGTAAAAGCTTTACAGCGGGTAGTTAGAGGCATATGATGTAGTAAATTTTAATACAGGTGTAAAAAGTGGAGGTGGACTATGAATGCACATGATATTTTAAATAATCCTTTTCTTAATAAAGGAACCGCATTTACTCTAGAGGAGCGTCAGGAACTTGGGCTTATTGGCCTATTGCCACCTTACGTTCAGACCATCGAGGAACAGGCCGCTGAGACTTATGCTCAGCTTCAGACCAAGGCTAATGATCTTGAGAAGAGACTCTTTCTCATGGAAATATTTAATACTAATCGCACACTGTTCTATTATCTTTTCTCACATCATCTAGAAGAGTTCAATCCAATTGTCTATGACCCAACTATTGCCGACACTATCGAGGGATACAGCAACCTCTTTGTAAATCCTCAGTATGCAGGTTACCTCGACATTAATCATCCAGAGCATATTGAGGAAACTCTTAGAAATGCAGCTGGCGGCAGGGATATAAGACTGATTGTAGTAACCGATGCCGAAGAAATCCTCGGAATTGGCGATTGGGGTGCAAATGGTGTGGATATCTCAGTAGGAAAGTTAATGGTGTACACTGGCGCGGCAGGAATTGATCCAGCTACGGTTCTACCACTAGTTATCGATGCAGGAACTAACCGTGAGTCGCTTCGCAATAATCCAAATTACCTCGGAAATCGCCATGAGAGGGTGCGCGGTGATCGTTACTATGACTTCATCGATAAGTTTGTCAATACGGCAGAGAAGCTATTCCCTAAGCTGTATCTGCACTGGGAGGACTTCGGGCGTTCAAATGCCGCAAATATTCTCGAGAAATATCGTAAGGATATTCCTACCTTTAACGATGATATACAGGGAACGGGTATAGTAACGCTTGGCGGAATCTTCGGATCGCTTGCGGTTACAGGTGAGAAACTCACTGACCAGGTATACCTATGCTTTGGCGGTGGAACTGCCGGTGCAGGAATTGCCTCACGTGTACTCCGCGAGATGGTAACTATGGGGCTTTCAGAAGAAGATGCTTACAAGCGGTTCTTTATGGTGGATAAGCAGGGGCTTCTCTTCGATGATATGGATGATTTGACTCCTGAGCAGAGGCCTTTTGCTAAGAAGCGTTCGGATTATCCTAACGCAGATAAGCTGACAGACTTACTTGAGGTTGTGAAGACAGTAAAGCCAACAATACTTGTTGGAACATCAACAGTGCCAAATACTTTTACGAAGGAAGTTGTTGAGGCTATGTGCGAGAATACTGAACGCCCAATGATTTTCCCTCTATCAAATCCAACGAAGCTTGCAGAGGCCACTGCGGAAGATTTAATTGCTTGGTCTGATGGAAAGGCTTTCGTAGCAACTGGAATCCCAGCAGGTACAGTTTCGTATAATGGTGTTGATTATGTGATTGGACAGGCTAATAATGCGCTAATCTATCCAGGTCTAGGGCTTGGAATGCTCGCATCGGAGGCAAGCCTACTGACAGATGAGATGATTGGGGCTGCAGCTCACTCGCTTAGCGGCATCATATATATGAGTAAGCCTGGAGCACCTGTGCTACCTCCGTTCAAGTACGTAGCGGATGTATCCATTAGAGTTGCAGAGGCAGTTGCTAAGACTGCCCAGAAGCAGGGACTTGCACGTGCTGAAGAAACGGATATGGTCAAGGCTGTTCAGAATATGAAATGGTATCCAGAGTACTAAAATTAGAGATTAAAATATTCGCGTGAAGGCCGGATTATGTCCGGCTTTCACGGGATATAAAGGGTTTAGGCTCTAGAAAGGAGCGATATGGAGATATTAATCACCTCTATACAGAGTATTATTCCGATTATTGCGATAATAGCCTTAGGACACTTTCTACAGAATCACGGATGGTTTGGAGAGTCTTTTGGCTCCAACTTATCGCGGTTAATAATGAATGTTGCATTACCGGCATCTATTTTCGTGTCAGTAATGAAATATCTAACCTTCGATAAACTTGTTAGTCTATCTGAGGGACTCGTCTACACATTTGCTGCATTTGGACTAGGATATGTTGCAGCCTTTATTGCAGTTAAAGCATTTCACGTAAGGCCGGGGCGCAGGGGCACGATGATAAATACCTTTGTAAATGCCAACACCATTTTTATAGGTTTGCCTCTCAATGTAGCGTTGTTTGGGAACAAGGCTTTGCCATATTTCCTCATATACTACATCACTAATACCGTTTCGACCTGGACTTTAGGAGTTTACCTGATGTCTAGCGATAGTAAATCTGGTAAACATAAAAATGCAGAAAAGTTCGACTGGAAAAAGCTTCTTCCAGCGCCATTAGTTGGTTTCTTAGTGGCTCTAGTATTCCTCGTTTTGAGGATTCCAGTACCAGCTTTTGCTACTAGCACGCTTACATATGTAGGAAATATCGTAACACCGCTGTCGCTAATCTATATAGGTATAGTCCTTGCAAAGGCTGGCCTTAAGACGATTACACTGGATAAGGATACGATTATAACCCTAGTAGGTCGTTTCGTATTAGGACCTGTAGTTATGGTTGCAATACTTATGCTCACAGCTAAGAATATGCCGGTTGATGAATTTAAGACGTTCGTTATACAGGCGGCTGCACCTGCTCTAGCGGTGCTACCAATTCTAGCAAGCCATGGAGATGGTGATGTCGAGTTCTCGACTAATGTAGTAACATTAAGTACGATTCTGTTCGTTATAGTAGTGCCGATTGTTGATACACTGCTCGGATTTATGTAAGAGGATTAAAGTCCTCGAGAGAAGGCCGAGTCGCAGAAACAAAATGGAATAATAAGTGATAAAAACGGTTATAGGAAAATGTACCGGCCTTCTAATCGTTAGATTATGGTCTAACTTGAGGTCGGTACATTTATGATTTACTATAGCCTTTTTCTTTATATGCGTTATATACGTTACTTACCGTCTTTATACACCTTGGCATTCTCGAGCTCTACGTACGTGGCGTTTTTATCTTCAGGTAGCGTCTTGAGTGTGAATTTGCCAGATATGACAAATTTCTTATCCTCAGCTGGTAGCTTCGAAGCTTCACCTTTCTTGAGTTTGAAGAGTAGCCCTTGCTGGCAACATTCGGTTGCATCTGGAATCAGGCAGTACGTATAGCGCTCGCCAGTACCTGGATCGATGCTTACGGTGTAGTATCCCTTTACCTTGATAGTTTTTCCTACGTATTTCTTAGGATCTGTCATCATGTTAGACACTTCAGAGTAGATTGCTGTTGCACTCATGGTACTGAGGTCGATGTCAACATGACCATCCGTCTTCGCCTTATTGTGAGCTACGATATGTAGTGTAACTCCAATACAGATTGATACAAAAGCCAATAGCGTGATTATTATTATAATTAGTTTAGTCTTTTTGTTGTTAGTCATTTTATCATCTTTGCATTCTGTAAAATTATCCTCTAGCAGTCACTTTGCCGAGGAGTATAAATATGAGATACATAATTGCATCTACCGTTACAATCGTTGCTCCTACTGGAGTTCCGCCTAGGATTGATATAAACATTCCGGTCAAGGCTGCAACTATTGATAGGATTATAGAGCAGATGGTTACTGCTCTGAAGCTTCCAAATACGCACATCGCCGATAGAGCAGGGAAGATGATGAGCGCGGATATCAAAAGTGAGCCTACCAAGTTCATTCCCAGTACTATTATAACAGCAATGATGATTGCGATGATTAAATTATATGTTTCTGTCTTAGTGCCTGTAGCTTTCGCGTATTCCTCATCAAATGTGACTGCAAAAAGCCTGTTGTACAGAAACACGAAGGAAACTATAACTATTGCCGAGATGACTAGGCATAGGATTACGTCTTCTGTCGTCAGCGTCAATATCGATGTGGAGCCAAATAATGTCGTACATACGTCTCCCGATACGTTTGCCGATGATGAGAATACGTTCATCATCAGATAGCCGAAGGCAAGTGATACGACTGATAGTATCGCCAGCTTGGCATCGCCCATAACCTTGCTATTCTGGCTGCCTCGAAGCAGCAGTATAGCTGCGAGTATAGTGATTGGCATGGTCACATATAGATTGCTCGATACGTGCATAATAGTGCCGACTGTCATCGCGCCAAATGCGACGTGGGAAAGCCCATCTCCTATAAATGAAAATCTCTTAAGCACCAGCGTTACTCCGACCATAGCTGCGCAGAGGGCGATTGAAACGCCTACGATCAGCGCATATAGGACGAAGGAGTGAGAAAGGTACATGTGCAGCTGTTCTGAAATATTAGACATCTAGAATCTCCCTCCTCTCTGCTTCTGAAGCCAGGTGAGGTTTATCGCTCATTATCAGTAGCTTGTTGGCCGCAGATAGCGCTTTGCTGATATCGTGCGAGATGGTTATGATTGTTGTCCCGTTCTGATTTAGTCTGTCTAGCAGATAGTACAGATGGGCAGCGGCCACCGGGTCGAGCCCGGTGATCGGCTCGTCCAGAACCAGCACTTTCTTGGAGCCGGCGATGGCGCGTGCGAGCAGCACGCGCTGCCGCTGCCCGCCAGAAAGCTCGCGAAAGCTCTCGTTCTTAATATCCTCGAGGTCAAGCTCTCGGATAGCATCAGCGGCAAGCTTTCGCTCCTTATGCCCATAAAAAGGCTTAAATCCAAGTCTATCCAGGCATCCAGATAGTACGACTTCCCATACGGAAGCCGGGAAATCCTTCTGCATCTCACGCTGCTGCGGCAGGTAGCCGATATCACTCTTATCAATGTCGCCGCGCAGCAAGACCTTGCCGTTAATCGCTGGAATCAGACCAACCAAGGTCTTAATCAAGGTCGATTTCCCAGCACCGTTTTCTCCTACAATACAAATATAATCCCCGTTGTTAATCTCCAGATCGAATCCATTACAGAGGGGCTTGCCTGAATACCCGACAGCAAGCCCCTCGCAAATGATACTAAATGAAGAGTCTTTACTCTCTCTTACCATTTTGTTCAATTTATTCTCCTAGTAATACCTAATTGTTTAGAACCTCCTGCAAAACTTTGAGGTTATTCTCCATCGTCTTGAGGTAAGTCTTTTTCTTAATGTCGCCCTTCTTCATAGACTGCAGGGAATCAAGAGTTTTGATATCTCTCTTAGTTCCGTCGGCATTCTTGATTACAGACTTAGCAATCTTGTGATCAGAGTTCTCGATAGTTAAAACGTGCTTTATCTTAAGCTGGTTGAGCTTGTTGGATAGGAAGCTAATTGTTTCAAAGCTAGCCTCAGACTCAGCGGAGCAGCCTACAAATGCAGCATAGTAGTTTAGACCATAATCATCTACCATGTAACGGAATGGGAAACGATCTCCGAAGATGAGAGTCTTAACCTTAGCGTTTAACAGCCTCAGCATACTTGCTGTCTAGATTCTCTAGCTTTTTAGTGTAGGCATCGAGGTTTTTCTTATAAGTATCTGCGTGCTTCTCATCCTTCTTAGCAATTGCCTGCTCGATAGGCTGGCAGAGCTTAATCGCATTCTTGAGAGATAGCCATACATGCTCATCATACTCTACTTCCTCGGCGTTTTCGTGATGATGACCGTCACCTTCATCTTCATCTTCCTTCTCTGGCTGCATACCTTCCTTGACTTCTTCAGCCTTCTTACTGTCCTTCATTTCATCCATGAGGTTGATTGCAACGAGATCCTTGTTCTTTTTCTTCTTGAGAACGTCCTCAACCCATTCATCTGACTCACCGCCAACATAGACGAAAATGTCAGCATTTGAAATATCCTTTATATCCTGAGCTGAAGGCTGGAAGCTGTGCAAATCAGTACCATTCTTCTGAAGTAGCTTCAGATCAACATCCTTGACTCTGTCGCCTAGAATCTCTCTAACCCAGTCGTATTCAGGAAATGTAGTTACGACAATCTTGAGCTTCTTGGGAGTCTGCTTCCTTCTTGCCGCAGCTCGCAAGTGTACCAAGTGAAAGGATTGCAATCATCATAATTGCAAATATTTTAATAAGCTTGTTACGTTTCATAAAAACCTCCATGCTATGTAACGTGAAAAATACAGATTTTGCAAAAATAATATCGGTTATTGTAATTGTCCGAGTACCGCAAGTCTTCTATGAACCGAAGCGGAGACGACATAAAAATGGGGAAATAACCGAAATTAAAAATCATTTTCAGTTTACCACCGGCTATTTATCATGTCAATGTAGAAAGAAAGTTTCACAAAACTATCAAAAATTTTTTTAACACCTTGATGCCAGCGGAGTTCAACAAAAATCATGAAGATTTAGCGGAAAAATAAAAGAACATATGTTTGATTTTTGTTTGTGTCTCCACTATAATTGGGACAAGCAAAAAAGTCAAGCGGTGTATTTGTCGTCAGCAGGAAGTGAAGATGGATGGGAATGCGTCAATCAATATATTTAATAAAGGGGAGGAGCTTGAGGGGAGCAGGACCTACCTGTGCATCGACCTGAAGTCTTATTATGCGTCTGTCGAATGCATAGCGCGAGGGCTTAATCCGCTCGAGGCTAAGCTTCTAGTCGCAGACATATCTAGGTCTGACAACACGATTTGCCTAGCGGTTTCACCCGCACTGAAGGCCATTGGTGTGCCGGGGAGACCTAGATTATTTGAAGCGAAGCAGGCGATAAGAAGAGCGGAGATAGAGTGTGGTCATGAGATTGAATACATCATAGCACCACCGAGGATGGCTGAGTATGTGCGCATATCATCGGAAATTTATTCCATTTATATGAATTTTGTTTCCCCGGAGGATATTCATGTATACAGCATAGATGAATGCTTTATGGATATAACGCATTACCTTCACATGTATAAGGAGGCAGCGATTCGCCACAAGGTTTCGGCTGCTCGTGAGATGGCGATGACTATAATTAAAGCCGTGCTGTCTGAGACAGGCATAGTTTCAACTGCGGGAATTGGAACTAATATGTATCTTGCTAAGGTCGGTATGGATATAGTTGCCAAGAAGAGCAAAGCCGATGAAGATGGAGTAAGGATTGCAGAGCTCAATGAGACATCTTATAAGTATCTCCTTTGGAATCATAAACCGCTAACTGACTTCTGGCAGATCGGGCGTGGTAAAGCCCGAAGGCTCGCTAAAATTGGGGCTTATACGATGGGGGATATAGCTCGCATATCGATTAATGAGGAGGAATATCTGTATAAAGCATTTGGTGTAGACGCTGAGATTCTGATTGATCATGCATGGGGTAAGGAACCATGTACCATGTCAGATATCAAGTCTTATAAGCCAGCAGCGCATTCGCTCTCTACTGGGCAGGTTCTGCCTCGTGCATATGCTTATGGAGAAGGTCGCAATATATTTGTCGAGATGACTGATAAGTTATCCATGGACATGGTACGGAAGAAACTAAGAGCATCGCATTTTTCGTTTTGGATCAGTTTCGATGGACAGAGTCTTGAGAGTGGTGAGTATGATGGCCCGATTGTAGTTGATTTTTATGGAAGAGTGATACCTAAGGCTGTTTCTGGTAATGTCAGGCTGCGTAAGGCAACGAATAGCACTGCTGAGATTGTAGGAAGCTTAAAGAAAGCTTTTGATCGCCTGATAGACCCGACGCTTTACATAAGGCGCATAACCATAGCCGCCAACGATATCAAAGGAGTAGATGAAGATGAGCAGATTGATATATTTTCACTAGACTCTTGCGATACAGATGACTCTAAAGAATGTGAACTGCAAGAGGTTATGTTAGCGATACGAGAGAAGTATGGAAGCAATGCCTTGATAAAAGGCATGAATCTCGAAGAAGGAAGTACATATATAGAGAGAAACAATCAGATAGGAGGTCATAGAGCATAGATGGGTGTATACGATGAAAGAATAATACGGGCAACAAAATTTGAATATGCCGATATTATCAATAGAGTGAGGCCAGTTCATCGGACTGATAGATTTCGTACAAGTATCCGCGGATGAGTAATGAGAAGCGAGCTAAGATATTCGCACCTTTTGCTGCCTTGTCTGGATATGATGATGCTTTATCGGAAAAGGAGATAATCTACGATATTAAAAGGGTACTTACTGATGATGAGTATTTTGATTTAGATTGCAAGATTGCAGCCATATACGAAAATTGTAGCAATAGCATATTAGCTAGAGACAATGGGGTTGAGGTCAGAATACTTTACTTTGAGCCCCTTGCCGATGATGAGCTGCATGGCAGATATATAGAAATTAGCGGATTAGTCACAAAGGTCAGACCAGATAAAGAGACTATCACAATTCTTGATAAAGAAATTCCTCTGAGATCGATATACAAACTAGAAATATTAAATGCTAGGGGCATGTGGTAGCAAGATGAATAAAAATCCCTGCTCTTTCAAGCAGGGGGTGTGTATTTGTTTATCTAAATTGATAAATCAGCGATATGTTTTGTCAGAATATTAGGTAGCACATCTTGTCTGTAATGCATATGGGAGAACCTATGATTAAACTCGCGCAATCTGCTCTATTCCTTCAACTGTACCAAGAAGTTCCATGCCAACTGGTCTCCAGTAATCGTATATGAGCACAGGACCGCTGTATTCATACAGAAGCCTTATGACTGTATTGAAGAATATAGGATTGTTGATGAACATCTTAACGTTGAAATTACAGTCATACTGCTTTTCTTCGGTATACGGATACTTGAAATTAATAATCTGCGACTCCCGGTTCGCAGTCATAATAACGAAGTTCTAGAAGCTTGTAGCCAGTGAACTTTGACTGGTTGTTGTCAGCATTTTCACGGCAAGCGATTATTTGATCAGCTCTTGCATCAGTCATAACCTGAATATCGCCGAGATTGTTCTTGCAGAGCTCATATAACTCTCTGACTGTGTTAAGTGCGTGAGGTCTCTCCGCCTCGTTTTCGTCTATAGGGATAATTCCTTTGCCGATTAGGTGCTGCAGGAATTCCTCGCATGAGAAAGTGCCGAGCGTATAATCCTCTGGTTTGTTGCTGGAATTACATTCGATAGTTACATTTGAATTGTCGATTTCTTTAAAATTGATATATGCCATCTTGTCACCTCTAACCTCTATTAATTAGCATTGGTATTATATCATTAGAGCGAAGTGAGGTCATTAATAAATAAAGAGAGAGGTGGCACTTATTTAAACGCCACCTCTGATGTTACAGATAGGATGTTCAGAAGATTATCTATATTTATAGAAACCTTCACCAGCATTGATGCCGGTCTTGCCTTCATCTATGTACTTTAAGCATTGCTGCAATCTTGCCTGCGTTTGAATCTGGGTTCTTTGACTCAGGATTGCTGGATACGATGTTGTAAGCAGTTGTTAGCCCGACGATATCGAGTATCTGGAAAGGACCAAGTGGAGAACCTGTTCCTAGCTTCCAAGCGCGGTCAATATTTTCATGATCTCCAATTCCGTTAGCGAGTAGGTACTGTGCATAATTTAGGAATGGCACCAGCATAGAATTTAACAGATAACCAGGCTGTTCCTTCAGTACCTTGATAGGGACCATGTTGATGGCTTTAGCGAATTCAACTACTTCGTCATATGCGGCCTGGGATGTCTCGCTGTGTCCCATAACCTCACCGATGTTGCTTCTCCAGATGTTGTTAGCAAAGTGAAGTGCAAGGTATCTCTCAGGCTTAGATATATCTTCCTTAAATGTGCTAGGAAGGAATGTCGAAGAATTTGTCATTACGATAGTATTATCGTCGAGCACTTTATCGAGCTTTCTATAGAACTCATGCTTTTCATCAGGAATCTCAGCCATGCTTTCTATATAGTAATCGCAGCCTTTTGCAGAATCCTCTAGAGAAAGAGATAGCTTTAGATTCTTATAAGCAGATTCAACTTTTTCTTGGAGTTCGTCGAGCTTCTCGCTAGTTAAATCTTCAGCTTTTACCCCGAAACCTCCAGGAACTTGGATTCCAGGCTTGCCTAGATTTTGCCTTAGCGTTTCGATTTCAGATAGATAAATTTTGTATAGCCTGTCTATCTTAGGCTGAGATCTACCAATGGAACCTTCACTTCTTAGCCATATAGTTGTATCGAATCCGGAGAAAGCGCTCTGAAAAGCAATCTGACTGCCTAGTACACCGCCACCAGCTACTGTAACTTTTTTATTATTCATGGGATTACCTCCTGTGTATAAATAACAACTTGTGTTAGTTTCGTATAACTTGATTATACACCTAAAATTAAATAAAGCCATACAATATTTAATAGTACGCAATTATTTCTTTAAAACTACACAATTCATAATGATTGCAACTATTGACAGAGTTCCATAATAGTTCTATTATACTTATTAGTTCTTGGTTTATTATCTTTAACTATTTGAACCTAGAACTGATAAATATGGTAATTGACTTCAGGGCAGGGTGTAATTCCCTACCGGCGGTATAGCCCGCGAGCCGAGAGGCATGATTCGGTTAGATTCCGAAGCCGACAGTTAAAGTCTGGATGGGAGAAGCTTTTATTCTGAAGGGTACATTAGGTTGTACAGGGATGAATTGCAGGAGCTCTGAGGGGGCTTCTTTTTTAGTGCATATCCATTCTAATTGAACGGGTCAATTGTATATTTATTCGAATGAGGAGAGAGAAATGTCGTTAGAGAGAGCTGATGAGCTGATGCTACAGGACAAAGAGTATATGCGCCGAGCTATTGAACTGGCCAAGAAAGGCACGGGATGGGTTAATCCTAACCCAAAGGTCGGTGCTGTAATTGTCAAGGATGGACAGGTCCTAGGCGAGGGATACCATGTAAAGTGCGGTCAGATGCACGCTGAAAGAAATGCTATAGCATCGCTTCGCGATTCTGCAGAGGGCGCTACGATGTACGTAACTATGGAGCCTTGTTGTCATTATGGCAAGACGCCACCTTGTACGGAGGCGATTATTGAAAATGGAACATCTAGAGTTGTGATTGGATCTAAGGACCCTAATCCAAAGGTAGCTGGAAAGGGCGTTCAAGCGCTGAGAGATGCGGGCATTGAGGTCGTAGAAGACTTCATGATGGATGAGTGTGATGCTCTAAATCCGATTTTCTTCCACTACATAACTACTAAGTATCCTTACGTCATGATGAAGTATGCCATGACTGCTGACGGTAAGATTGCGACTAAGACTGGAGCATCAAGGTGGGTTACTGGCCCTGAGGCTATTCACAAGGTGCATGAGATGCGTCATGAATGCATGAGCATCATGGTCGGTGTTGATACGGTTATAGCTGATGATCCTATGCTTAACTGCAGAATTGAGGGTGGCAGAAACCCGGTGAGGATCGTATGCGACAGCAAGCTCAGAATTCCAAATGAATGCCAGTTAGTGAGAACTGCTGATGAGTACGATAGTGAAACAGTTGTAGTTTGTGCGATTGAGGGACTACCTATGGGAGAGGTTAGATTTACTGATAAGGCGCCAATATATCTGGACTACGAAAACGCAAATCCGCTAGCAAAAGCTTTAGGTAAGAAGTTTGGCGGTGGGAATTTCATCAAGAAAGCGATAAAACTTAACGAGATGGGAGTCAGGATTTTTAACTTCCCTGGTCACGATGGAAGAGTCAATCTAAACATGCTGATGGAATACCTCGGCAGTCTAGAAATAGATAGCTTGCTCCTTGAAGGTGGTGGAAACCTCAATGAAAGTGCACTGAGAGTTGGAATTATCAGCGAGATGAGAATATTTATCGCACCCAAGGTATTCGGTGGAAAGGCGAAGAGCCCTATTGAGGGTATTGGAGTTGACAATCCTAATATGGCATATAAATTCTCGTTCGACGACGTTGAGAGGATTGGTTCTGATCTCATGATTACATGCAAGAGAATAGATAATCTCAGCACATATATTCCAGAAGATGGAGAAAACTAATGTTTACAGGAATCATTGAAGAGACAGGAAGACTGAGGTCGATTGACATATCGGGGGTGACGGGCCGCATAGAGCTCGAGGCCTCCAAAGTACTAGAAGGCACTAATATTGGTGATAGCATCGCTGTGAACGGTGTCTGCCTCACTGTGGTAGAGCTTCATGCTGACGGATTTACCGCTGACGTCATGCCTGAGACCATCTCCAGAACGGGGTTCTCGCAGCTCAGAGTGGGCGATAAAGTTAACCTGGAACGAGCGATGGCTGCAAATGGCAGGTTCGGCGGACACATAGTATCAGGTCATATCGATGGTGTTGGGACTGTTGAATCACTTGAGCATGATGGGATTGCCGTATGGGTAAGCATCAAGGCACCAACAGAAATTCTTAAACTCATAGTTGAGAAGGGGTCCATAGCAATCGATGGAATCAGCCTTACTGTTGCTTATGTGGATAATGAGCGTTTCAAGGTTTCGATTATCCCTCATACAGGTGAGGAGACTACACTGCTGAAGAGGCATGCAGGCGATAAAGTTAATCTTGAAAATGATATTGTAGGCAAATACGTAGAAAAATTATTGGGACTTGGTGAGCCGACTGTATATGGTGGTACTCGGCAAAAGGACGATAATGAAAGTGGACTTACACTTGAGTTCCTGGCGGAGAACGGGTTCTGAAAGGAGATACAATGAGTAGTAGAAAACGCGAATATGATTCAATTGAAAGAGCGCTTGAGGATCTGAGAGCTGGAAAGATAATTCTATGCACAGATGACCCAGATAGAGAAAATGAAGGTGATATGATCTGTGCTGCGGAATTTGCAACACAGGAGAATATCAACATGATGGCTAGTATCGCCAAGGGGCTCATCTGCACACCGATGAGCAGTGAGATAGCGAGGAAGCTCAACTTCCCAGCGATGGTGTCTGAGAACACGGATAACCACGAAACTGCTTTTACAGTTTCAATAGACCATGTTGATACCACGACCGGTATTTCAGCTAAGGAACGAGGATATACGATGAGAAAGTGCATAGATCCAGATTCGAAGCCGGAAGATTTCAGGAGACCAGGGCATGTATTCCCTCTCGTTGCTAAGAGAGGCGGTGTACTAGTTAGAAATGGACATACAGAGGCTACAGTAGACTTGCTGAGACTTGCAGGACTCAAGGAGTGCGGTGTGTGCTGTGAAATTATGGATGATGACGGCACGATGATGAGAACGCCTAAGCTGTGGGAAATCGCAGAGAAATATGATCTAGCATTTATAACAATCAAGCAACTTCAGGATTATCTGCGCATTAATGAGTGCCACGTAATTCGCGAGGCAGTAGCTAAGCTGCCGACAATGTATGGCGAATTCACAATGTATGGGTATATTAACGATATTACTGGCGAGCATCATGTAGCTCTGGTTAAGGGTGAAATCGGAGATGGTAAGGATGTTCTCTGCCGAGTTCATTCGGAGTGTCTCACAGGGGATACGTTCGGTTCGCTGAGATGCGACTGTGGTCTGCAGCTCGAGAAGTCACTCGAGATGATAGAAAAAGAAGGACGCGGAGTGCTGCTTTACATGAGACAGGAAGGTCGTGGCATCGGACTCATCAATAAGATTAAGGCATACGCTCTTCAGGAAGAGGGATACGATACAGTCGAAGCTAATGTTAAGCTTGGATTTGCACCAGACCTAAGGGAATACTGGGTAGGTGCACAGATTCTTAGAGACCTGGGATGCAAGTCGCTAAGGCTTATGACTAACAACCCTGAAAGGTATATGGGCTCGGTGACTTTGCTCTGGACATAACTGAGCGAGTTCCGATTGAGATTAAGCCACAGAAGTTCGATTACATGTATCTCAAGACTAAGAAGAGTAAGATGGGACATATTTTCAACGAAATTGATTTAGAGAAGTAGAAAGGAATCGTCATGAACAATATCAATCTATTAGAGGGTAAAGTCGTTGCTAAAGAAGGAATGAAGGTTGGAATCGTGGCTGCTCGTTTCAATGAAATTGTTGTAAGCAAGCTGCTCAGCGGTGCAATTGACGGACTTGTACGCCACAATGTCAAGGAAGAGAATATCACAGCTGCTTGGGTGCCTGGAGCATTTGAGCTACCAACCGTTGCGAAGAAGATGGCTGAGTCTGGAAAGTATGATGCTGTAATCGTTCTCGGTGCTGTAATCAGAGGGCAGACATCCCACTACGAGCTTGTTATGCAACGAGGCTGCAAAAGGAATCGCTCAGATTTCTATGCAGACCGGTGTGCCAACTATGTTTGGAGTTATCACGACAGAGAATATTGAGCAGGCAATCGCTCGTGCAGGAAGCAAGGTTGGAAACAAGGGCTACGACTGCGCACTATCCGCAATTGAGATGGTTAACCTCGTAGATCAGCTATAGAACAGCTTTATCAATAAAGGTGAGCAGGCATATTTAATAACAGCAAGGCAGACTGTTTCAGTCTGCCTTGTTTTCAAAATGCAAATGGGGATTGGTCGTATACATGGACAAGAGCATGGAAATTAAGAATGGTGAAAGGAAAAATCAAGACAAGAGCAAGGTTATGCTCGTGTTTGACTACGATGGCACCATTCAAGAAACTATTAAGATTTATGCACCAGCTATTTTTGATATAGCGAAAAGGCTGAGGACGATATATGATGTTCCAGTCGAAAATCCTAGCTATGCGCGCATGGAGAGCTGGCTGGGGCTTACAAATGACGAGATGTGGGCAGACTTTGCCCCAGCGCTCCCTACGGCCGCTAAGGCGGCCGCATCGGCGCGGGTCGGCGCCTACATGCGCACTCTGGTTCGCGATGGTGCTGATCCCTGGTATTCTGGTGCTCGTGACACACTAGACAGGCTCAAAAAACAGGGATACAGGATGATGATACTTAGCAACTCAGATCACGAGTATGCGGAATTCAACAGAAAGAGATTTGACACGGATAAATGGTTTGAGAGATATATAGATTGCGAATCCTGGGATTGGAAGTCTAAAGCTGATGTGTTAAGCTCTATAATAAGTGCAGAACCTGACTTAACATATGTTATGATCGGGGATAGGTTCAATGACCAAGAGGCGGCAGTGAGGAACAAGATATTGTTTGTCGCATGTGAATATGGATACGGTAAGTCCGGAGAGCTAGATGAGGCTGATGCGAGAGCTTATTCAATTGCTGAGCTAACCGGAGATTATTACTAGATTAACTGATTATTAGGGGGTTAAGATGAACATTGTATGCTTAGATATGGAAGGCGTATTGGTGCCTGAGATTTGGATTGCCTTTGCGGAAGAGACTGGCATCGAGGAACTAAAGAAGACTACTAGAGAGGAGCCAGATTACGACAAGCTAATGAATTACAGGCTTGATATCTTGAGAGAGCATGGCCTTGGCCTCAAGGAGATTCAGGATGTAATCGCTAGAATTGATCCACTACCAGGAGCAAAGGAATTTTTAGATGAACTTCGTGCAACTACTCAGGCTATAATTCTCAGCGATACATTTTCACAGTTTGCCCAGCCACTTATGGCTAAGCTCGGATGGCCAGCACTATTCTGCAATGAGCTGATTATTGGTGAAGACGGAATGATAGAAGGCTTTAAGATGCGCTGCGAGAAATCAAAGCTCACAACAGTGAGAGCTCTTCAGTCATGCGGTTTTGAGACAATTGCGGCAGGAGATAGTTTTAACGACCTAGCTATGATTGAGGCTAGCAAGGCCGGATTCCTATTCAGAAGTACGGAGTCAATCAAGGCTAATTATCCACAGTTCCCGGCTTTTGACGAGTTCGATGATCTGCTAGATGCAATTAAGAAAGCGCTATAAAACTATAGATGAAAAGGCTAGATAACTTCAGTTAGTTAGACAATTACATATTGGATATAAAAAAGTATCGCTATAAAGGCAGAGGAGCATAAAGAAGTATTGTAAAAATACTGACCTATGCCAAGTGAACGGAAAATAAGAAAACTCTATGTGAATGGATGAACCATTTGCATAGAGTTTTTCTTTGTCATGGAAAAATTTTCAGCGTCCATAGGATGCGCCGCCGTCACCGCAGGTGGCAATCTTGGGGGCTTGGGGAATTATCCCTCAACAAGCGTTTTGGCGGGTAGGAAACCCACCAAAATCGCAAACGTGTACATGTTTGCATTGATTGCCGATTTGAGAAATCTTAAACAATATCTCATTGTCAGATGGAGCATTTTTCTTTTTTGAGAGTTGGAGAAAAAGAATACCTCTTTATATAATAACACATGGTTAGAGCTTACTAACCAATTTATCAGAAAGTGAGGGAAATCACTATGGCAAAAAAAGAAAGCCAAGAAGGTAAACCGAAAAAAGGGTTGCCTCGCCTCATAGAGCTGGCGATGACGCAGAAAGCGCCTATGGTAGGAGGAATGATTCTTTCTGCCCTGGCTACGATTGCGTCGTTTCTGCCCTATCTGGCTATTTTTTTTATCATTCAGGAAATTGTGGGAACCTACCCGGATTTCAGTACACTGGACGTTCCAAAGGTATTGGGATACGGCGGATTGGCTCTCGGCGGGGTTCTTTTGAATGTGCTGCTTTACACTGCGTCCGTGGCTCTTTCCCACATCGCGGCCTATGGCACGTTGTATCAATGTAAAATCAATTATGTATCCCATATCACCAAGCTCCCTCTGGGGTATCACTTAAAAATGGGAAGCGGTAAGCTGCGGAAAATTATGGACGATAACATTGAAAGTTTGGAGGGATTTATCGCCCATGATCTTCCCAATATGATTTCCGCTTTTGTCGCGCCAATCGTTATGCTGGTGTTGGTATTTGCGGTAGACTGGCGCTTTGGTTTAGCAACATTCGTGGGAATTATTGTTTCGTTCCTTGTGTACGGTGTGACCACTGGCGGAAATAAAACAAAAAAATTGATGGAGGACTATCAAACTTCTTTGGAGGACATGAGCAATGCCTCTGTGGAGTACATCCGGGGAATTGCAGTAGTCAAAGCGTTTAAGCAGACGGCGTTCTCTTTCAAACGTCTGCATGATTCTATCAAGAATTACACGAAAACCGTTATCCCATACTCTTTGAGTCAGGAATTGATGACGGCAGCCTTTACAGCCGCCCTAACGGAATCTATCTATTTATCATCCCGGTGGGCATTTTTGATTGGCAGCTCCACAAATGATTATCAGGCATTTGTAGCCCCCTTTATCTTTTATCTGATTTTTCGTGCTTAGTGATTGCCTCAATTCTCATGAAAGTATTGTATGCTTCTGTCAATGCCATGCAGGTAGGTAATGCTGTGGAACACATGGATCAAGTTTTGGCAGAATAGGAGATCCCGGAAAAAGGGCACTTCTCAAAAACCAGTCTACATACAATGTTGTTTACGATAATGTAACCTTTTTCCTATACAGAAGATGAGACAAATGCGGCATTACAATCCGTGTCCTTTACTGCACCACAGGGAAAGGCTACTGCGATTGTCAGCTGGTCAAGCGGCGGTAAAAGTACCATTGCCAGCCTGCTTCCACGTTTCTATGATGTGGAACAAGGGGCTATCCGTATCGGTGGAGTAGACATCCGTAATATGAGTACCGGCGATCTGATGGATACCGTCAGCTTTGTATTCCAGGACAATTTCTTGTTTAAGCAGAGTATTCTGGATAATATTCGCATGGGAAATCCAAATGCAACTGAAGAAGAAGTTATAGCTGCCGCCAAAGCCGCTCAGTGCCATGAATTTATTTCCGAGCTGCCGCAGAGCTATCAAACCGTGTTTGGTAAAGACGGAGTCAAACTTTCCGGTGGACAGATTCAGCGCATTGCCATAGCGAGAGCCATTGTGAAAAATGCTCCTATCCTGGTATTGGATGAGGCAACCTCTTTTAGTGACCCGGAGAATGAACATCTTATTCAGCAGGCTCTTTCCGAGTTGATGAAAGACAAAACGGTCATTATGATTGCACACCGTCTTTCGACAATCCGTAATGCTGACCAAATTCTTGTAGTAGACCATGGAAAAATTGTCCAGTCCGGCACACACGATGAATTGATGACACAGGCTGGCCGTTATCAGGATTTGTGGAATAATTATACTGCGGCGTTGACATGGAAGTTCAGCGTAGGAAAGGAGGCATAGGTCATGATGAATTTGAAAGAAATGTTTCAGCTCTCAGACCGCGGAGCAAATGATTTGAAAAAAGGTATTTTTGCCTGCACCCTCACAAATCTTTCTCTTATGCTATCGGTGGTTGTCACAATCCAGATTTTTCTGGAAGTGTTAAAACCGCTGACTGGCAGAGAAGTTTCCTGGAGCAAGATGTGGATTCTGTTCGGGGCTGGTGTCTTATCGGCAATCATTCATTTTCTCTGTTGCAAAAACGATTATCGGAAAACGTATGTGTCATGCTATACCGCTGCGGAGGATTCCCGTATCCGTATTGCGGAATTGGTACGTAAGTTCCCCATGAGCGTGTTCAACAACAAAGACTTGACAGAGCTGACCACGAATATGATGGGGGACTGTGCCAGCATTGAACACTCCATGAGCCACATTGTGCCGCCGTTAATGGCCAATGCAATTTCCTGTACGCTGATTTGCGTTTGTGTGATGATCTTTGACTGGCGCATGGGGCTATCCATTTTCTGTACGCTGCCCCTGTCGTTCATCATTATTTTAGGAAGCAGAAAACTCCAAGAGCGCGGCAGCAAGAAACATGTAGAGGCAAAACTGAAAGCCTCTGAAGAAGAACAGGAATATTTGGAAGGTATCCGTATTATAAATCCTGCCATCTGGATGGCGAGAAGTTTTCCAAACTGAATGACGCGCTGAAAGACTTAAAGAAGCAATCCATTCACATGGAATTAGGCACAAGTGTGTTTATCTCCATCGCGCAGTTCGTTCTTCAGGCCGGAATTGGAATTACAGTTTTTGTGGGCGTACATCTTTTGACAGGCGGCAGTATCACCATTTTGCCACTGCTGCTTTCGCTGGTGATCGTATGCCGGATGTACGGGCCAATCCTGACGATTCTCACCCTGCTTCCTATGCTGTTCCATACCCTAATATCCACCCAGCGAATGAGAGAACTAGCTGGTATTCCCGTAATGAAAGGCCGTACAGATGTACCTATTAAAAAAACAATAATATTGTTTTTTTGACCATGTCAGCTTTTTCCTATAACAAGGAACCTGTTTTGAAAGATGTCAGCGCTACTATTCCAGAAGGAAAAAAATTACTGCGCTGGTTGAGCCTTCCCGTAGCGGAAAAAGTACCATGTCTCGCCCTAATTGCTCGCTTTTTGGGATGTGAACAGCGGTACAGTTGCAATCGGCGGTGTAGATGTGAAAAACCTTCGATCCTGAATACCTCATGGGATATATGTCCTTTGTATTTCAGGATGTGACCCTGTTCAACGATACTGTCTGGAATAACATCAAAATCGGAAATCTGGAGGCAACGGATGAACAGGTTTTTGCTGCGGCAAAAGCAGCCTGCTGTGATGAATTTGTAAAAAGGTTGCCGGATGGATATAGCACTCTGCTGGGAGAAAACGGCTCTACGCTTTTCCAGCGGTGAGCGCCAGCAGATTTCCATTGCCCGCGCACTCTTAAAAAGACGCTCCGATTATTTTGCTTGATGAAGCGACCGCTTCCCTCGACCCGGAAAATGAAGTGTTAATCCAGAACGCTATTTCTCGGCTGATAAAAGGGAAAACTGTCCTGGTTATCGCTCACAGACTTCGCACCATTGCAGACGCAGATCAGATTCTGGTATTGAATAATGGAAAAATAGAGGAAGTCGGAACCCATGAACAGTTGATGTCAAAGAACGGCTTGTACCAACATCTGTATCAGATTCAGTCAAAAGAGCCAGAAGTGGGCGGTCTGAAAGTTATTGTCAGACGGAGCATTTTTTTGACTAAGCAGAGCGGAAAGCGAAAAATATATTATGATATACTAAACAGAGTTAGCTATATCTAACCTGCATATCATAAGGAGGTGAGCCTTTGGAGCCTACAGCAATTCTCCCCGTCTATATGGACGAATTAAAAACGCAAGGAAATATCCGGGTGTTGACTCATAGCGAGCAACGCATTGTCTATCAAATCGATTGTGTAGATGGTACTGGAACAGTAGAGGTAATCACACTTTTTCCCGGTGTAGTCTTGCAATTCCATAGCTTTCATTGTAAATCATTTCATTTGTTGGAAAGTAAAGAGGTTGGGAATAGCCTGAAAATCAACTACTGCACAGAGGGACGCATGGAAGTGCGGATGTCCGATAACCTGCTTTTGTTTATGGAACCGGGAAATATAAGCGTTGATGTGCGAAAGGCGCAGGACAGCTTTCAGTTTCCCTGCGGCCACTACCATGGAGTAGAGCTTTTGTTTCATTCTTCTACACTAAATAGGGACGCGCATGAAATGTTAAAAACCGTCGAAGTGGATGGAAAACAAGTCCAGCTCCGATTTTGTAAGGATGTACAAAGCTATGTTGTCCGAGCGGATGATCGGCTGCGCAAGCTGTTTGAAGATATGGGAAATGCTCCTCCGGAGTGTCGCACACCATATTTACAAATAAAAGTAACAGAATTGTTGCTTCTGCTTTGTAAATCGGATATGCCGGAAAAAAGCGATGAAAGCTCTTTTATGACTATGGGGCAGGTTCAGATCGCCAAGCAAGTCATGGAAATTATAAGCGCCGATTTGAGCAAACATTATTCGATTGAAAATCTGGCGGCTCCATTTGGAATTAGTCCATCCTCTTTGAAAAACTATTTTCAGGGAGTGTATGGAAAAAATATTTCCACATGGCTGCGTGAGGCAAGAATGTCGGCAGCGTCTATGGCGCTGCGGGAGAGTAATCAGCCCGTAGCAGAAATCGCGGCTAAAGTAGGATACGAAAACGCAAGTAAATTTTTCTGCGGCGTTCAAAAAGTTTTCTGGGAGAAACCCCATTGGAGTACTCAGCGTCAAAGTGAGTGTGGAATCTAATTCATCTTTTTTTAGGAGGTACATAAAAAAATGAACGAAAAAAACAAATACAAAAAAATCGAAGCGGCTGGTGTCTGCGGGCGTATTTATTGCCTTGTACTTTGTCGTATTTTTTTGATTATTGGAATGTGCTGTATGCTTAGTGCCGCCCCTTTATCTTTGTATGTCCAGCTTGATTGCTTTGGTAGCCGCTCCGGTTTTATCTGATGTTGTTGGCAAAAGCGCCTATGCATGACTCCATCTTTATTGCGGCTATTCTGCCCTGCCTGTTCCTTTTACTCCAGGGAAATATATGGGTGGTAGCTGTTACTAAGCGCTGTAGCGGGGATTCTGGCAGAGGTCATCGCAGGTATTGGAAAGTTCCGCAACAATAAGCTGAACATTCTAAGCTATCTATTCTTTTTCTCAGAATTTGCTGGGCGGTTTCCTTCCTATCTGGATTATGCGGGATTACTACTTTGCTGACACACTGGAACGTGGTATGAGCGCAGATTTCTGCAACACACTGGAAGCTATGACGCCTATCTGGGTTTTGTTCCTGATGATTGCAGGAACCGTTATTTTTGCTTTGATTGGCTGCATGATTGGCAAGAGGATGTTCAAGAAACACTTTGAAAAGGCTGGAATGGTATGATGGAGAAACGGGAAGTAAAATTTGATCTGCGGACAAAGTTCATGCTCATATTGGTTGTTAATCTCTTTTTACTTCTCAGCCATTCCCTGATTTTTGAATTGGTTTTGGTATTCGGCTGTCTGCTGCTCATTACCATAGACGGGCAGGCAAAGAGCGCCTTTCACTTTTTGATTGTCTTTTTGATTATGCTCGGTATCGACCAGCTTTTGACGCCCTATATAAACGGCTTTTTCTTTACTTTGGTATCCTTTATCACAGTAGCATTGAGAAAGTTTTTGCCTTGTTTTATTCTAGGAAAATGGATTTTGACGAAAACGGAAGTCAGTGAGTTTGTTGCGGTTATGTGGAAGCTGCGGCTTCCACAGACCGCAATCATTCCGCTATCTGTAGTGTTCCGTTATTTCCCTACGATCAAAGAGGAATGGGCTTCTATCCGGGCTGCGATGAAAATGCGGGGAATCCATGTCTCGCTGGAACATATTATGGTTCCGCTTTTGATGTCCGCGGTGAATGTCAGCGAGGAATTATCGGCAGCGGCATTGTGCCGCGGATTAGACAGTCCAGAACCGCATACCAGTTTGGTACAGGTAAGATTCCGATTCTCTGATGTCCTTGTTTGGTGTATTACAGGAGCTTTGGCGATTGCTGCGATTATCTTGAAAGGGGTGGGTATTTTATGATTTCGTTTCAAAATGTCACCTACTCCTATCAGGAAAGCGGGGAACCCAAAAGTCTGGATTCCATCAATCTGGAGGTGAAGGATGGGGAATGTATTTTACTTTGCGGGAAAAGCGGCTGCGGAAAAACGACTATAACCCGTCTGCTCAATGGTATGATTCCCAATTTTTACGAAGGAAAAATTACAAGGAACTGTCATGGTGGATGGGAAAAAAATCTTTTGATCTTCCCATGTATGAAATCTCTAAGCGAGTTGGCAGCGTTTTTTTCAAAATCCTCGGACGCAGTTTTACACTGTCAATACCACCAGCGAGATTGCTTTTTGGCTGTGAAAAACCTCGGAATGGAACCGCAGGAAATCGCTGAACGTGTGAAACAGACAGCAAAAAGATTTACAAATTGAGTATCTGCTGAATCGGAATATTTTTTTAATTTTTTTCGGAGGGGAAAAACAAATCATCGCCTTTGCAAGTATTTATGCGATGTCCCCGCAAATCTATGTTCTGGACGAGCCATCCTCGAATCTGGATATTCAGGCGATTGAAAAGGTGAGGAAAAATTTTAAGCCTGCTCAAACAGCAGGGCAAAACCGTCATCATTGCGGAACACCGCACCTATTACCTGAAAGATCTGATAGACCGTGCCATATATATGGAGGATGGCAAAGTTGTCGGGGAATATACAATGGCAGAATTAGCTCGTTTGACCTATGAAGAACGGGTAAACAGCGGGATTCGGACGGTAGATTTACTGTCTTATCCGATTACAGCTCACCATGCGCGTTCATCCAGCCATACCATAGAACTAAAAGATATTCATTGTTTTTATGGGCAAACGGAGGCTTTGTCTATCCCTAAGCTGTCTATCCCATCGAGCCGGATTACTGCAATCATCGGCACCAATGGGGCAGGAAAATCCACTTTTGTTTCCTGCATGTGCGGGCTTATGAAAAAGACAAAAGGAACATTCCTGTTGGATGGAAAAAAACAAAGTGCAAAAGAGCGGGTACAGGATAGCTACCTTGTCATGCAGGAGGTGAATCACCAGCTTTTCTCTGATAGTGTTAGAGAAGAAATTGTGCTGGGAAGCGGCAAATCTTCAGAAAATAGTCTGCAAGAGATTATGACTGCACTGGATATTTCTACTCTTTCAGAGCGCCATCCTATGACTTTATCCGGCGGACAAAAGCAGCGGGTTATAATTGCTTCTGCTATGTTCTGCGGGAAAAAAATTTTTTATTTCGATGAACCTACATCCGGCCTCGATTTTAGCCACATGATACAGGCTTGCCAGCTATTAAAACAACTCCAGAAAGAAGATGTTTTTCTTTTCATTATTACTCATGATTACGAATTGATTGCTTCTGTCTGCGATAGCGTGATTCATGTTGAAAATGGACAGGTACAGGAACAATATCTATTAGACAGTGTTGGTACTGAAAAACTTCAAGCATTTTTCTCTCAATTAGAGGAATAAAAACAAAAAAGGAGGTGCACTGTATGCCCTTAACATCTTCTTTGGAAGATTAGTTAAAAGCAATTTTAGTGCTTCATAAGAAACATGGCAACTCTCGCTGTGTAGATGTTGCGGACTATTTAGGGGTTAGCAAGCCTTCTGTAAGCAGAGCAGTAAAAGAACTCACAAAATCCGGTCATATTATCAAAAAAGATGGTGCTCTTTATTTGACACAGCAAGGCCGACAATATGCCGAACAAATATGTGAACGGTATCAATTCTTTACCGCAAGGCTTGTAGACGCTGGCGTGGACCGTAAAACTGCAGAACAAGACGCTTGCAGTATTGAACACGCCATAAGTGCAGAGGCTTTTCAAAAGTTAAAGGATTCTTTAGGGAAAAAATAAGGAATGGTGGTGATAATATGGGAAATTAGCTGTATGGAGATGTAAATATCATATAGTATTTGCACCGAAATACAGAAGAAAAGAAATATATGGGAGGTACCGAGTAGAAATAGAAAAGATGATAAGAATCCTATGCCAAAGAAAAAGTATCAACATTGTTGAGGCTGAGTTATGCCCTGACCATATACATATGCTTGTAGAAACACCTCCGAAGTATTCTGTGTCGCAAATAGTAGGATATTTGAAAGGTAAAAGTTCTCTTATGATATTCGATAAATTTGCAAATTTAAATACAGGTATGGGAATAGACACTTTTGGTGTCGAGGAGACTATGTTGATACAGTAGGAAAAAACGAAAAGAAAATAGCTGAATACATACGTACACAACTTAAAGATGACATAGTAGATGATCAAATGACGTTGAAGGAGTATATTGATCCATTCACATGGATAAAAGGGAAATAGTCCTTTAGGACTTGTAGGAAAATACGTGCGGTTGGCGAATCTATTTGGCACATCTTAAGATGCAGCAAGTAAAAGGCCCTTATAGGGCCAAAACAAACCACCAGCTGAGCTGGTGGTTATGATTATCAATACATATCACAATATATAGTCATTTACTCTTCTAATAGGTTTAATTTGTTTTTTCTAGTAGCAGAATATATGCCTCCGACTACAGCGCCAACCAGTGCAGGCACAACCCAGCCAAGCGCAAGCTTAGTGAATGGAAGGTCACCTACGAAACCGAATGGAAGGCCGAATCCATTTAGAACTGAAAGTAGGCTCGTAGCAAATGCAGTATAAGCGGCTACACCGCCAACGTATTTGCTTGTAATCCACTTATCAAGTACGGCAAATATTACCAGAACGATAAGCGGTGGATAAAATGCACTGAGTATCGGTGCTGCAAGTGCGATAATCTTATCCAGACCGAGGTTGCTCATAAAGAAGCTGAACCCGATAGTGACTAGTATTACTGTGCGGTAGCTAACCTTTCCATTTGATAAACCAGCAAAGTAGTCGCCGATTACAGATGAAAGTCCAATCGAAGTTGTTAGACATGCTAGCAGAATTATAATCGCTAGAGCGATAACTCCCCATCCGCCGAGAAGTCTGTTAGTTATAGCGATTAGAAGTGGTGCCTGTGCAAGGCCTGCAAAATGGCTATCGCTTGTAGTCGATGCACCGAGGAATGTTAGACCTCCATATACTAGTCCAAGTAGGACTGTCGAAATGATATCTGCACCAGCTACTAGCTGTTTTACATCTTTCTTTTCAGTAAAGCCATATTTCTTTGCAGCAACTATGAGAATTATAGTTACCGTTACTCCACCAATACCGTCAAGTGTTTGATAACCGTTAACAATTCCTGTCTGGAATGGAACAAGATCCTTTGTTCCGATAGGTGCACCGATTGGATTTACGATTCCGAGTATGATTAGAATGACCATAACTAGAAGTAAAAGCGGTGTAAGGAACTTTCCTATAACATCTACAACCCCAGAAGGATTGAGTGCAAGAATAGCAGTCACTGCGAAGAACGCGAGACTGAATGCCCATAGCGGAACGCCTGGTAGCAGTCCTTTGATACCCATTTCATAAGTAGTAGCAGATGTTCTTGGAATACAGATGATTGGTCCGAGTAACAGTAGAATGATGGATACGAATACCTTGCCAGGTATTGTTCCAATCTTGTTAGTTACTCCGTCTACCGTTCCTTCTCTGTTAGCAACAACAGAATAAATAGCTAAGGCAGCTAGTCCAACATCCATTATGAAAAATCCTAAAAATCCTACTAGCCAATTGCTCCCTGTCTGCTGACCGAGGAATGGCGGAAATATAAGGTTACCAGCGCCAAATTGAGTTGCGAAAAGGGCGAGACCCATGGTCACAATAATTGGCCCCTTCGCCTTTGGTTTTGAATTATCTTTCATTGTCCCTCCTATAATATAAAGTAATCATAAAGTGTTTATTTACAATTAAAAAAGATAGTTATTACTATATAGTAACCATTTAAGAACTAGTACCGAAATATAGTCATATGCCTAGTACTTTTTTTGGAATAACAAGGTTTAATCTACCGTGTTGGTGTGTTATAATCGCTGTAATTTCAAGCATATTACAAATTATGATTAATTTTTAGGAAAAAGATAAATGGATTTAATTAAACTAAAATATTTTTATTGCTGCTGCAGAATTGTTGAATTTTTCTAAAGCTGCTGAAGCTTGCAATATCACGCAGACTGCGATAGGCAAGTATATCAATAAACTGGAAAATGAAATTGGATGCACTTTATTTTACCGAACCAATAAAGGTGTCAGCTTGACGGAAGCTGGAGAAAAATTTTATGTTGGTGTCAAAGAGATAAGTGAGCAATATGAAAAACTGTTAAAACAAATTATAGCAGGGAAAAATGAGTTCCTTAGAATTGGCATTGCAGGTGACTATTTGCCAGTCAACTTTTTAAGCAAATACATATCGATGAACCAAGATATCTCGTTAGAAGTAGAGTTTGAAGACAAAGACCAATTAATCGGAATGCTGGGCATGGGAGTAATAGATGCGATGGTTATTCCTGATACCGTCTTACGTAATGAAAACATAACGGGGATAGAGAAGCTTGAAGTCGGAGTTGCGCATGATATATTATGCTGCTCTCAAGAAGTATTGAATAAATATGGAAGTGTGGGAAAAGTCGTTGAAAATTTGCCGCTGATTACTAAATCAAGTGAAGGTGAATATCACGAATACTGCAGAGAAAATCTTAAGATCATATATAATAGTACCTTTTCTGATGTAAGGGTAGTTGATACAATAGCAAACCAATCTACTTTAATCGCGTTGGGGCAAGGGTTTTCGATTGTTCCAAAGGAAGAGATGACTGTGACTGAGGGTATATATGTTGAGAATTTAGGTGAGAGGTTTGCAGAGACTTTACTCCTAGTCTACATGTACAAAAACAAAAACCGATTGCTCCACAATTTGCTGCAATTTGTAGATAAGAGCAATCGTGATGGTGAATCATTATTTGGATAACTTAGAGTTAGTTATTAGTTTTAATAGTTAAAAGCGGTCTTTGTTGAGAGTGTGAAACTTTTTCTGTAAATTAGCCTCCTATGGTATTTTTATACTACCACAGGAGGCTAATTTATTCCTTAATTTACAGACTTTTTGTCATACGCTCAATTCTTTAATCAATAATCTTCAGCTTCTTTAGTTCATTATTTTCGTATGCTCTGATACTATCTTCCAAACTGTTGTATTCAGATTTATCCAGATCAAAAATAATTGACTATAATGTCTAGAGCATTAAAGGCATCATTAATTATAGTTAAAAAGTAGCATTGTTGTTTCTTTAAAATGAGGACAAATGTCTATCATATATGGGAAACCATCTTTTTATTGATAAATCAGATTCCAATGATGATAACGAGCAATGGATATTTGTAGAGAAAAGCTTTAGTAAACAACATTATATTGAGCCTCCATATTAGCTAGCTTTGCCCATTGCTTCATGGAAGTTCTTTTTTTCCTTTAGGTAAATCTTTTTATATTATAATTAAGATTTTTCTAAGCCAGGAAGCTTATTTTTTTATGTCATTATTTAAATGTCTTCTTTCATAATTCTGATGACTTAGCAGTCTATCATAGTTATCTTTTGTTATTATAAATGGCTCGCATAATAAAAAAAGTTTGTCTAATACAGATCGTAACATTATTTTTGGTTTCTTCTTCTAATCCTCTGGATAACAAGATAGCTGCTGACTGTATTGACTTATGAATTTTGATATAGACACCAACAAAAAATAATTCTAATAAATCATTTGCGTTAGGAGATAATGAGTCGTATATTTTGTACATAAAAAGATTTGTTTCGTAAAAACAACTGAAATAGATCATTGTGCATAATTGATATAGGAGTGTTGAAATCAGATTCATCCATAAATCCACTTTCATCAATACCAAGTCCTTTATTTCCATCTATAACTAACAAAACAAACCTCCTTATTAGTAAAACCCATTGTATCCACTAAAACCAAGCATATATACGGCCATTGCAATGGACATATCTTCAGTTGTGCCATCTAAATGTTCAGCCCATTCTATTAGTTCAGACAAAACAGTATCTCTTGGTACACGTACATCTTGCATGTTATTAACAACTTTCTCTATAACTTCTGGAAGTATCATACACATATTATAGAAGGCATCTTCTTCACCCGTAATTAAAGCATAAAATTGATCCATGCTTACACGACGAATTAGTTTATGTCCAACTTTTCTCTTGTCAACTGTTGTCTCCCATTTTATGTTTTGTGAACGTTGTGCTATTGCCTCTACAAGAAAACACGCACAATCATCATCGTTAAGGAGCTGATTTTGCATTTTAATAAAAGTTTTTCCGGCAGATGCAGAATTCATCGTGTTATGCTTATTCTTCATCTCAACATAAACTGTACTTACTTTACCGGCATCAGGGATTACTATACCGTTGCAATTCCTATAAATTACATCCCAACCTCCACTTTCGCCATTTTGAGGTACTTCACAGTTTCGGATATACTGGAATATTCTTTGATGAAAGTAGCCAATGTCATTATTATTGGATTTGTCTCTTTGGCGAAAAATTTCATTACTTACAATTTCACCCCATGAAGATCTGTATACTGTTTTATCAAATATTAATTTGATAGGATCGATTAAGTTTTTATTAAAACGCTTGAGATCAAATGATTCAAGTTTTTCGCCATATTTTTTTATGGTTGCTTTAACATGATTTTCAAAATCGATTTCAGATATGAAGTTTAGTGTCCACATTTTATATTTTCCAATCCTTCCCTAATTTTTAGAGCAATTTCATAAGCTAAGTTTACAGGAACAGCATTTCCGACTTGCTTATATTGCTGACTTACGCTACCACAAAATTCCCAATCATCGGGAAATGTTTGACATCTTGCATTCTCTCTAACCGTAAAAGGTCGTGGATCTATTGGGTGACATCTATCGGTTTGTTTTTGACTCGGGGATGTTAATACTGTTAGAGATGGTTCATCGAGACTTAGTCTTCGCAATATGCCAGTTCTTCCACCACCCATATCCCAACAGCTTTTCATATATTCTTTTGCTATACTTTCTGGAATATCTCGCCAATATCCACCGGGAGGAACTAGTTCAAAAATAGCTTTTTTATAGTCTGAATATGAAGCGCCGACACTTTTTGGGCAGTCCAAGAGTATGTCTTTTAAAACTGGTTTATATTCGTGCGGATTTGGGAATTCAAAGTGTATTTTGCTTGCTAGATCATTTCTAATACCTACTGTGATTAGTCTTTCGCGCTTCTGAGGAACACCATAGTCCCATGCGTTCATTACTTTAATTTGAGTATCTTTAATAGTATAGCCTTCTTGTTCAAATATATCTAAAATAGTTTTATAAGTTCTGCCATGATCATGATTAAGCAAACCCTTTACATTTTCAAATATAAACATTTTTAGGCTGAAGCTTTTTTTAAAAATTTTTGCATAATGATAGAATAATGTTCCTCTTGCATCCTCGAGACCGAGTCGGTTTCCAGCATATGAAAAAGATTGACAAGGAGCGCCTCCAGATAGCAAATCCAACTCGCCTTTTTTTAAAGAGAAATAATCTTCTAAATCAAGTTTTGATATGTTAGTGATATCATCATTTATAACTCGCCAATTCGAGCGATTGTGCTGAAGCGTATCTGCAGCATTTTTATCATATTCGATTAATCCAAGTGTATCAAAACCTGCTTTTTCTATACCTAAGGCAAGACCACCGGCTCCGGCAAACAACTCTATTGTGGTAAAACGATGATTGTTATTATCTGGTATTATATCCATCATTTCTCCTATATTACAGTTAAGAACTGTACAGATTTTTTTCAATGCTTTCCATAGAAACAGTCTCTTTTTTTCCAAGGCGAGCTAACACATTAAAACTGATTCCTGAAATATCTTTCAGTTCAGTTTTTTTATATTTTTTTGTTCAAGAATATTCCAAAGTTTATCGTAGCAAACAGCCATCTGTCCTCCAAAACATAAATTTAATCTAACGATATCGTGAGATTGTTTAATTTTATCACATGAAGATTAACGTTCAAAGTATTTTATTTTATCAGTCACATAGTGAAATTTGCTATAAAATCCCCAAGCTTACATAATATTCTCCATATAAAAAAATAGTTCCCTATGCAAATGCAAAGGAAACTATTTTTGAAATTTGAGTTACTATCTCTGTTATTGCAAATATTAACGCTTCGAGAACTGAC
>BNJU01004093.1_pt1 | contig 60314 bp, 75 predicted proteins | sample 8539281 | NCBI WGS metagenome assembly BNJU01 (sample SAMD00202456, study PRJDB9452) | human saliva metagenome | isolation source: human saliva | place: Japan
TTGTTACAAGACCAGTACGATCTGTTAAAAGATTTGAAAAAGCAGCTGGATAGGTGGTCTTTTACCAAAAACGACGGACAGGATAATATTGAGCTTTTTACTTACCTTTGGCGAAACGATTGCCCGGCGTGAAGGTTTTTAGCCCTATAGGGATTTTCACCAAGTCAGGCATGAGGCGGGAGAATCAATATTCTACATATAAAACATCAAAGCACATGAAAACAAAAATGCTACTTTTGACAGCTTCGCTCGTAGCGACAGGAGCTATAGCGCAGGGACTGAAGTCAGGGCATTGACCGAAACAACATGGACTTCAATGTCCGGCCCGGTGAGAATTTCTATGAGTATGCGGCAGGCAACTGGATGAAGACCCATCCGCCTGACAAGGAACATCCCATGAACGGTGCCTTCGTCGACCTGGAGGAACTGAACAAGAAACGCATCCGTGAGATGGTGGAGGACTATGCCGGGAAGCCGCAGACGAAGGGCACTGTTGCCCAGAAGATCGCTTCGCTCTACAACCTCTACATGGACAGCACACGCCGCAACCGTGAGGGTACCACCCATCAAGCCGGTACTGGCGAAGGTACGTGCCGTGAAGAACCGCAAGGAGCTGCTCAAACTGATGTACGACCTCGACGTGAAAGGCTACGGGACCTTCCCCGTTGGCTTCGGCATGACGGTGGATGCCAAGAACTCCAGCCGCTACATCATCGGCATCGGCCAGAGCGGCATCGGCCTGGATCCGGAGTATTATACGCATCCCAACAGAACAGCGAAAGCCGTGGTCGCCGCCTACAAAAGCCTGAACAACGACCTTCTGAAGATGGTCGGCAATGCGCCGGCTGTTGCCAAGAAGAAGATGGAGGCGGCCTTTGCCCTGGAGGACCGGATTGCCAGGTCAGCTACGACCAGGGTGAAGTCGCGTGACCCGCAGGCCAACTATCACCCGATGACGTGGGAGCAGCTGCTGAAGGATTATCCCGGCATCGACTGGAACTATCTGCTCAAGGCGACAGGTTTTCCGGACAACGGCGGAAAGGTGGATGTCGGTCAGCCGGAACCGGTGCATGAGGTGAGAAGATCCTTGCTACCGCTCCGCTGGAGTCGTTGAAGGCTTATATGGAGCTGGCTGTCCTGTCGAGTGCGGCTGGAATGCTGTCCGACAACTTTACCGACCGCAAGTTTGAATACACGAAGGTGGCCTACGGTGTACAGCAGCAGCAGCCGCGCTGGAAGCGTGCCTGTCGTTCGTACAGGGCATCATGGGCGAGGCCGTCGGAAAACTCTACGTGCAGAAATACTTCCCGGAGAGCAGCAAGCGGCGCATGATAGCACTGGTCAGGAATCTCCAGACAGCTTTCGCACAGCGCATCGAGGAGAATACCTGGATGACCGCTGACACCAAGCAGAAGGCATTGGAAAAAACTGCAGGCATTCGATGTCAAGATCGGTTATCCGGACAAGTGGCAGAATATGGACAGTGTCTTCGTTATCGATGAAGCAAAATCGCTGTTCGACAACGTGAAGGGAGTACAGGAGGCTGCCATGAAATACCGCATTGCCAAACGCTGGGGAAAGCCCGTCGACAAGAAAGAATGGCACATGACGCCGCAGACCGTCAATGCCTACTACGACCCGACGACCAACAGCATCAACTTCCCGGCAGCCATCCTGCAGCCGCCGTTCTTCGATCCGGAGGTGGACGATGCAGCCAACTACGGGGCCATCGGTGCTGTCATCGGGCATGAGATGAGCCACGGCTTCGACGACCAGGCTGCCAGTTCGACAAGGAGGGCAATATGAAGAACTGGTGGAACGAAACGGACAAGAAAAAAACTATGATGCCCGTACGAAGGTGCTTGTCGACTGGTTCAGCCAGCAGGAGGTCATCCCCGGTCTGAAAGTGAACGGAGAGAAGACGCTCGGAGAGAACATCGGTGACAACGGCGGCCTGAACATCGCCTACCGTGCACTGGAGAACAGCATGAAGCAGAACCCGCTGGCCGACAAGGACGGTTTTACTCTGGGCAGCGGTTCTTCCTTGCCTGGGGACGTGTGTGGGCAAGCAACGTCGCTCCGCAGTTTGTTGCCTACATCGTCAACTCAGACGTACATTCGCCGAACGTCAGTCGTGTGAACGCTGCTCTGCCGATGATCGACAGCTGGTACAAGGCCTTCAACGTCAAGGAGGGCGACAAGCTCTTCGTACCGCAGGAGAAGCGTGCACACATCTGGTAATTGAGACTGAAGGCACATCCATGGCAATAAGAAAGAGGATGTGTCAAAATAGAAACCGGTGGTCGGACAACTTCAATCAGTGGCTGAAATCTTCTAAAAACAAGGAAAAGCCCATTCTCTACTCACAATGGAGTTTTGAAATGGGCTTTTCTTCAATATATCGTTTTAAACTGTAAGACTTTCAAGAAAAGCATTTCCCTTTCTTCAAGGCCAATATAGCAAATATTTTTCGAATATCGTAGAAACAATAGCCCGTTAAATTTTCGCAGTTTGCGAAGCTTTCACCCAAAAGCCAACAGAAATTGTGGCAGAAAACAAATATGATAAGTATCTGAAATCTGAAAAAGAGGTTTTCCTCTCTCTCGTGTTATATCAAGATATCAAATAACAAAAAATTGTCGGGTGGAGATGACTCTGCCCGACAATCGATTCTCTTAATTATCTGCCACAGGGCGGACAAAGCCCCCATGGCAGATTAAGCTAAAAAGCTGCGGTTCCGCACTACTCCCGAAAAAGATGCAGGGAGCAAGCGCCGAACGTGATGTGCAGTTACTCGAATGGAATTGCCAGATTCCCGTGTGCACGGCTTACGCCTTCCACTCCTATAGCACCCCAGTTGAAGTTCAGGGAATACGCAGTTTCACCGCCCCATGGGCAGGCACTTGACGTCCAGTAGTAACCACGATCGCTAATGTTATGGAAAAAATCTTTGTCGTACTGACCAAAAGCAGGCAAGTAGAAATAGTTGGTCTTTTCGCTGAGGAAGAGGTGTTTATAGGGGTCATAAGGAACATTGTCGTTACTGAAGGATTTGTTAGTGGTGCGCATGTCGGTCTTGTTGTCAGCTGCCAAGTCGCTTCTGAAACCGCTAATGTTGGCCTTCTTCTTAATCCACATACCGCCACTGTGTATATGACCCATAGCAGTCCAAAGCTCTTGGTCCCAATGAGGATCACCATACATAACATACCAAGACATTTCGTTGGCGTTGGGAACGTGCTGGGGAGAAGCAGGATCGAAAGTTCCGTGAGTTCCTTCACCTACGTTGCCAATGTCCGTGTTATAATAACGGTTATCACCGATACCCGACGCTCCGGGATACTCTTTGCCATATAATCCTGAGATGGTTGGCTGGTCAGTACCATCAACGTAGCCTTCTTTGTTCCACTCATGACGGAACCAGTAATGGCGCTTGGCATCCCACATGTAGTAAAGAGGGGAGTAGTCCTTGACAGTCAACTCCGAGGCATATCGTGAGACAGTGTTGGCGGCGTAATTGAAGCTGGGTATTCATAGTGACGTAGCCCGTTGTGACGGTTTCTAAATCCTTTATCCTAAAGCGAACTCTCAAGGTGTGTGTGCCAGGTAGGATGACTGCGTAGCAAGCGTTGGCTTCAGGGGTGGCAACGTCAGGGATGGGGAAGCCATCATCGTATCCTCCCCCCAATCCTTCTCCCCAGGTGAGGAGGTTTATTAGTGTATCTTTGGCGATACCACCGGTGATCTGGTCGTTAGCCGGGTCGAGGGTGAAGTAGTTACCCGCAATGTCGTTGTTAGAGAAAATCTCTATATTGGTCAGCTTGACTTTGTCGCCGTTGAGCAATTTATTATTGCCGCAATAAGGTGTGAACTTGAGGAATGCGGCCTTGTGGTCGATCTTAAAGATGAAATCTACTGCGCCAGTGGTAGCAGTAGCGACGCCCCAGCCACAATCGCCAGCTTGACCGACGTGGTTGGCGTTGTTGGGTGCGCGCTGGAACTGGGTTTTCTCGATGTGTACCTTACCTGGACCGGCACTAGTGCCAGCATAGTAAACGGTGTAATTTTTGCTGGCGGAGAACTTGCCGGGCACTATGAAATCGAACGTGGCAGTTTCGCTCGTGGGAGTGTTTTTCATTTGTCCGCCATTCGCCTTTGTCGTCCTTCACAAAAATCCTGTCACCTGCCTCCCACTTGAACACACCAGTGGGGCTCATGGTGGTGCGGGTGTTCGGGCTACGGATGAGAAGGTGGCGAAGTTCTTGTCGGTCTTGGGCGTTTTTGCCGCTGTCATCCTGAGGCGATCTCCTCACTTGAACAGGAGGTCAGCGCCATGATCGTACCCAGCAGGGGCGACCATGCAGAACATGACGTACCTTGAATGTTGATCATATTTTTCATTGTAATTTCCATGTTTTACATGTTTTTATGATTCTGTGCTGTTGCAGCATTGTAGCTTCATCGCAGTTGCAGCTTTGCCTCGATTGCCTTTCGTCAGTCGTCCCAAAGCGATTTATGACCGCTCTCTGGGCGTCTTCCTCCTCCTCAAACAATCCTTGTTTGGAATTCAAAGGTGTAGGACCTGGGGCGAGGCTGTGCGGGGGTTGTGCTGACCGGAGAAGATATCCATCAGACTGTCGTTCTCCTGAACGGTGATTATCGCGCATTGGGATTCACGTAAACCCGTCTGTTCTTTGTCGTTTCTTCCATGTTTTTTATGATTAGTGAATTAAAAATTTCATTGTTCCACCCATGTCTTTTCCGTTAGCTGAGGCTGGCAAAGGACACGGAAAAAGCAGGCAAAGGAAACTCAGAGGTCCTTTGCCTGTTGAGATTGTGCAGGGGCACCCCGCACGTGTATCTGAGAATGTCGGGGAAGGTGTTACGCCAGTAGCGCCTAGAGAGAGAGAGAGAGTAACAAATTATTTGGAACTGCCAAATAATCCGACGACAAAATTTACAGGAAAAACTGCTTTTTCCTGCTCTGCGCTTATATCTTTATTATATAAGGAATCTGCCGTGGCTGATGATGCCTCTCCAATGTATTCAAATTCCTTTACAATTTGTAGTGCTGGGGACAAAGTTAATGTTTATTTTGTTAACTGCCAAATTTTCGGGAAGTTTTTGCTTTGCGAGGATGAGACATGTTTATAACATGCAGACTTGTCTCCTTTTGAGTGTGCAGTGGTAGTCAGCGACGAGAAATCGCCATTTGTAGGTATTGTAGATATGCGTAATTCTTTCTAACGTTGCTGTTGCAAGGATTGCGGTTCCGTGTGGCAGTCACCCATTCTGCAATACCGGGACAGTAAGTCCTCTCTGATCTGATAAGTTCTGCCGTCACAGCTCTTCTCCAGCTACAAGCTGCTTCCATCCCGGCAATGTTATGGCAGGGTAGGCGTCAACACGACCAGTGTCTGCCGTCAGCACAATCTGTGACGGGCATCAGCACATCTGCAAGGAAGGCCTGTTCAATCCTGTCGCTATCGTATACAGCAAGGCACCGACGACCGACTTACACGTCAAATGTTTACCGGACAGCACCCTGTTGAGATAGAGTTTGCCCTTGTTTACCCGTCTACGGCTCATCAATCGGTCTGCCTGCAGAACCCTCTCACGTAAAGGAAACGCCCTGTCTGCTCAGGTAGCCATCACAGACCTGGACAGACAGGGCGTTTCATGCGCCTATCGGATATTCTGAGACCGGGTGGTTATTCCCGCTCCACCTCGTCCTCATTGAAAAGTACGTCCTTGAGCTTCTGATAGAGGAAAGACAGTGTCAGGAGGAGAATGCCGAGACTGATGAAGACGATGATCTTGCCCAAAGCAGACATTGTCCATACATCGTTGAAGATGAGTTTGCCCAAGACAATGCCGAACTCTGCCAAACTGACGATACGCACCTCCTTGCTGTGATAGCGCATACCGGCACACATGAGAATGAAGGCAGCAAGGCCCAGAGAGAGGGAAAAAGCCGTACTGAAGTTCTCCTCATGAAAGGACGTCACCAGCAGGCGTGTTCCGTGAGCCACACCAGTGTCGCAATAATGGCAAACTCCGTGTGCTGGTTTCTGTTGTCAGGCATTGCGAGCAGCAGTCCGCGCATGACACTACGCCAGATGAGGCTATCGTCACGAAGGTCGCATGATCCACCGGAGCAGGTCCGCCTCCGTACTGTCGTTGTTCCACACAGCAGCGGCATAGACCTGCTGCAAGATGAGACCGTAACATCGTAAGGCACTTTGTACCTGCCCATCCCGAAGCGGTTGCGCAGGACAAACGCGCCGACACACAGCAGCACATTGGCCGAAAGCAGGGAAGCATAGTCAGCGACTGGACTTCCGACATGGATATGAAAATCGTCCCAGATGCCACGTACAGGATTCCGAAGCCGACGGCATGGGCAACCGCATTGCAGGGAGAATAGGCAATCAGACGTCTGTCTTCCGAAAAACAGATCTCTGTTACGCTGCAGAATGATGGCGACAACAAAGGCGACCGCACTGATGAACAGCATCACCAGAAAGTTTCCATTGAGAACAAGGAATCTCCCAGGTCGGCCAAGGTGTACCAACAACCTGTAAAACAGCAGCGAGGCAATTGTCAACAAGGAAAGCACAACTGCCCCACCTCAAATATCCGGTCTTTCTCACGGTGAATAACCATGAGAAGCACCGCCTCAACTGCCCACAGCATGACGAGATTGGCGGTATCGAGACTGCATCAGTATGCCGATGGAAACGAAAGTGATCGTCAGAGCCAGCATAAAGTTGCGCAGGGTGTTCTGTCCTGCTATGCGGAAAGCGCAGATAGAGATGAGACCGCCAGGTTGACAACGGCGATGAAAAAAGCGATGAATCCGTCCTGGCGAACGCCGTATCACAATGTTCCAACACGTAATTGCCATACAGAAGATACGAGGAAGCTGTCGGCGGTCACGACCGTCAGCATCGCCCGCCTCATGTTGCCGCTGCACTGTGTCCTGCAGGATGAAGATGACCGGCAACAGGGAAAATGAGATAGAACAGTGTTGCGAAAGCCAGCAAGATGATGTAACACACAGGTGTGGCCAAATCCCCGCTCGTCAGGGTCGTCATCCGCACTATAATGTACGTGAAGCAGAATGCGACGACCGGCAGAATCCCCATTTCTTGTACATCGCCAGACCAGAACATACCGACATTCAGGATGCCGATGTAGGGTCTGCAGAAGGTGATGATACTCCCTGAATCGGTGCTGACGATGAACGGTGCAGGAAGCCGCCGACAAGCGCCGTGACGGCCAGCTCCCTCCTGTCGTACAGGATGGAGACAACCGACATGAAGACTGTGGTGGCACAGAGAATGACAAACAGGACAGTCTGCGAAAACAGTTCATAATAGTGGAAGGCAATGGCGGTGATGAGATAGGACACGCCGAAGGCTCCGCCGGCCAGCAGCGAACTGAAGCGCATGATAACGCCTGTGCAGCCGTTCAGCCAGAACAAGCATACCCGCTCCAACAGCGCAGCCCAGAATGGTCCGTGCCGTCTCATTGATCCAGTTCTGGTCAATGGCATGTTGACGAAGAAGCCGATGCCTATAATGAACACCGGGATACCTATCTTGCCGAAAAGGTTCTCACCGATGAACTTCTCGTAGTTTGTTTCCTTGCCGGAAGACTCATCTTCCACACCGTCACTTGTCGCCTCTTCTGCGGAGGAGCTGACAGGACGCTCCATGACCATTGAGGGTTTCCTGTCCTGCAGACTGTCTGGCTGTTCAGCTGCAAGACTCTTTTGCCCAACGGATTCAGCCCCTGCCTGACCGCATCTTGTGTCTTTTCAATGGTCTTTTTCCACAGGTATTTCAACAACGGAGGGCGTGTCGCCTCCGGCTGCTGCCACCAGACGGCAGAGCATTGAGACTGCACGGTCTCCACCTCAGCCGTCTTCTCGGACTCCCGCTGCGGTTCTGCCGATACTTTTCTCTGCCGTCCGTACCTGCTTTTCCATCTTTGCATCCGATGCCGGTCCAGCCGGTTTCCTTTCTTCTTTTTCCGGTTTTCTCTCATCATCTGCTGCAGTGCAGAAATTTCTTCATGGATGGTGTCAAGCGAATCACCAAGTGCGTTTATCTTAGAAACCAGCAGAAAACAGATGACAGCCGGAATTCCCCAAGAAAGCCAGAAACAAAATCCAAACAAATCCGAAATCCATGGTTCATTCAAATCAATCCGGCTGTAAAGGTAGTGTTTTTCATCATAATCTCCTAATCCTTTTGAGTTTTAATTATTTTCTGTATATTTGCTGGCATTACATCGCATTTATGAGCACAAAAAGAAACGGACAAGACAGTCTCGGTGATTGTCTGTACCCTATAACGGAGAGCAGTACCTCCGAGAACAGCTCGACTCCATTCTCTTGCAGACCTACCCCATCCGAGGCTTATCATCCGGGACGACGGTTCGACAGACGGGACGGTGCAGATTGCAAAAAGCATACGAAGCCGGACATCCTCAGGTGAAAATCTACCTGAATGAGCATAACACGGGCTTCAATGCCAACTTCGAGACAGCGGCCATGCGTGCCACCTCCGACTTCATCGCCATTGCCGATCAGGACGATGTCTGGTATCCTGCGAAAATCGAGAAGCAGGTGGCTGCCATCGGCGACAAGGACCTCTGCTTCTGCTGCCATCACCGGGGCAGAAGCCGGGACAGGTTGTCTATGTCACCGCAGTACAGCCTTGAAGCCCTTCTCTTCACAGGTTTTGCAGGGCACACCATGCTTCTGCGCCGCGACTTCGCACAGCAGCATGAGCACTGGGCAGGCTACATACACTACGACTGGTCGCTGGCCATCCACGCACAGCTGGGACAGGGGCATTGTCAGGGATCGACGAACCCCTGAACTGGCATCGCTCCCATGCCGCATCGGCCATTGCCCAGGAGAACCTCGCACACGGCACAGACAACAGCACACCGCAGAGGGCTGGCACCCCTATCTCCATGGCTACCGTAATTACGAGACAGTTACGGTCAAGCCGAACTGGCAGCAGCTGTACACCTATATTTACAACGCCTCACGCATTGCCAGCCACTGCGCACCGGATGTCGGGGCTCATGCTGCAGAGAGGGCCGTCCCTCTGCTGAAGCTCTGTCTGCTGTGTGCCCGTCACCCGGAAGAGCATCTATTACAACCAGAATGCAAAAAGGGACTGATGGGATGGATCAGAGTTTCTTCTATCCTTTCATCTTCACCTATCACAACGTACAATACGATCTTTAAATACAGGGAAAAAGTATGAACATCGCTTTATTGACAGCCAGCGGAACCGGCAACCGCATGGGACAGGACATCCCCAAACAGTTCATGACGATTGACAACGTCCCCGTAATCATCTATACCCTGAAGGCCTTTCAGGAACATCCGGAGATTGATGCCATCAGCGTTGTGTGCCTCCAGGGATGGGAAGTGGTCCTGCAGGCTTACGCCAACCAGTTCAACATCACAAAAGCTGAAGTGGATCTTCGAGGCGGTGACAGCAACCAGCATTCCATTCTGAGACGGTCTGCAGGGACTGAAGTCCGAGGGTTGTCAGGACGACGACATCATCCTGGTGCATGACGGAGTACGCCCTCTGGTCTCCGAACGCATCATCTCAGAAAACATTGCGACGTGCAAGGAATACGGCTATGCCGTGACAGGACTGGTGTGCAAAGAAGCCATCATGGAGCTGCAAGGCGACTGCCTGCGCAACATCTCCATTCCCCGAGAACGAGCTCATCAGGACGCAGACACCGCACACCTACCGGCTGGGCACCCTGCTGAAGGCACATGCTGAAGCGAAGGAGCGGGGGTTACAAATACCGTCGCCTCCTGTACCCTGCTCGGAGCACTGGGCATAGACGACCAGCATCTCGTAACAGGATCCGAACGCAACGGTCTGAAACGGCCCAGACGGAAGATGTCGACCTGTTCAAGGCTTTGAAAGAATACGGAAAAAGAATACTGGCTGAAATGACAGACACCTATTCACGGCAGCTGGAAGAGGCTGCACAGGCAGCCCTGCCCTAGGGAGAAGCTGTCGGGCTGCAACATCCTTGTGACAGGTGCCACAGGACTGATCGGAGGCTGTCTGGCTGATACCCTCATACAGGCAGCATCGCGACTACACCGTCTATGCCGCAGGACGCAACAAGACAAAACCGAGCGGCGTTTCTCCGCCCTATCCTCGATGATCCTTCCTTCCACTTCCTGTGTTTCGATGTCACAAAGCCGCTGATACCGGATATAGATTTCCATTACATCATCGATGCTGCCAGCGGTGCTTCGCCCAGCCTTTATGCCACCGACCCGGTAGGCATCATGAAAGCAATATCTATGGGTTGACAATCTTCTGGACTATGGCAGGCGGCACCGGCTGCGCAAGTTCGTCTACGTCTCTTCCGGAGAAGTGTATGGAGGGGCGACGGAAGAGCCTTTGCAGAGATTACAGCGGCTATGTAAACCCGATGGCAGTCCGTTCCTGTTACCCGTCCTCCAAGCGTGCAGCCGAGACGCTGGCGGTCTGCTACGCCCAGCAATACGGCCTTGATATAAGCATTGCCCGCCCTTCTCATATCTACGGCCCTTATTTCAGTCCGTCAGGACAACCGGGTCTATGCCAGTTCATCCGCAATGTCCTTGCCGGTGAAGATATTGTCATGAAGAGCGAGGACACAGTTCCGTTCCTGGTGTTATGTCATCGACTGTGCCGCTCCCTCCTCTTCACTGCTTCTGAAGGAAGAACATGACCGCTCTACATTGCCGACGCACAGTCGAACATCACCATCCGCTCCTGGCCGAACTGGTTGCAGCCGTCGGAGAACGGAAGGTGGTCATGAAAGTGCCGGAAGAGACGGAGAAAGCCGGTTACTCCGTCGTCACAAAAAGCGGTCTTCGACACGGCACGGCTGGAGAGCCTCGGCTGGTCTCCGCTCCCATCGCCTATGCAGGAAAAAAATAAAAGCGACCCTACAAGAACAGAAGGAGGTACAGGGTAATCTCCGCCTACAGGAATCGTACCGTCACCTGATGGCGGTTGCGCTTGTCGCTGGGGGCAGGTCGTTGTATTTACCATAGATGATCCGGCAGAACTCCTCCGGGTGCAGCAGGGCCGTTGTAGCTCCTGCCCTCAAAACGGATTTCCCTGTAAAGGGGCGCAGTACATGCTCAGGAAACGCTCGTAAAACCACGTCCCGTAAGTGTGCATGATTCCCCCTTCCGTCCGAGCAGATGTCCACACAGGCGGAAGAACGGGAACACCGCAATGCTCCAGTACTTCATAACCCACCTGTGCCGAGACGGGGATGTCCGGGCTGGAGGTCAAAGGATTCACGACACAGGCCAGCTTACCTGCCAGCCCGCTGCAGCCGGGGCGGGATTCTGTCTTCATAAGGGAATATGTCGATGTGCAGCCCGCGGTATTTCATGCTCTCAGAGCCTTCCGGTCTCTGGGTTTTCTTTTTCCGTACTTATATGTTCGCTCTTCGTATCACGCAGACTGGCCCAGCTTCGAGATAACCGGGGTCGGTACTGTTGTCCTGTAAGACATACTGCGGATGCGGATGCCGTTTCAGATAAGTGCAGAAGCGTCCGTAATCCCTGTAATCACCACTATATCCACGTCGTCGTCCAGGGGATGAATCCTCCGTGACGCAATGCGCCCAGCACGTTGCCACCGTCAGCCGCCACGTCACCCTGCTTCCGCCGCTGCTTCCTTCAGGTAGTCGAGCATATCAAGCAGCCGCAGCTGTGCCAGCCTGAGTACAGATCCGTCGGGGTTGTATTCCTTCCGCAGGCTCTCTGGGTTTCCCCTGTATTGAATGTTTCCGTCATCTTCCTTCGTGTTCGTTGTTGAAAAAACGGTGTCGGCGAGCACGAAAAGCCCAGCTTTCAGCTTGCCGAATGTGTCCGGTTTTATGCAAATTTACATAAAAACATGAGTTTATAAAGCCAGTTGGATAAATAAAGTGTTTTTCTTTATAGGAAAAGATTCTACTTTTTATGTTTTCAGGGTATCATTATAAGACAAAAATGAGGGACTTCCCATACCATAGGCAAACCCCTCATTAGTTCGTTTTATAGTGCAGTATGAAAGTCAGAAACCAACAAGTGCACTTGCCTTAATTGCGCTACAAAGATAATACTATTTTTCTAAAACAACAAGCGTATTAACTTTTTACAAAACATCTTCTTCTGTAAAAACCTGAAGTTTTTAAGATAATGTCTTTTGACACTTTGATATGGAATACAGCTATAAAGCTTCTTTTAATCTGGTTTCCATCTCTATTACTCTGTTTTTCTGATATCTTCTGCAGAAAATACCTGAAAACACAATATACTCCTGACAGCATTGTCCTACGAACTTTTAAATCCCTAATGGCCCTTTACTTATGGCTTTAGGTAACCTAAGATCGAAAAAGTACTTTTTCCGTGTGCACATGAGTTACGTAAATGTCTGACCGTATTTATGTAATTTGAAAAATTTGATGGATTTGTAATACCGTAAACTTTAGCGATATCACACCTCAGATGTTGATCCATAAATTATCATACAGGTTGATTATTGTGCCAAAAGGGCATGAACTCAAGTTCTTTCCATGCCAGTGCATCAGTCTTGTACTTGGTATAATGTCGGTTAATCAGTGGCTCTTGCCTAATATTCTTAAGGACATTCTTATATGTACGACTTTTTAAGAGTGAACTATCCACAACATTATTGTCTTTATACCAACATGGAATTTTCTTATATTTATTCGATACAAGATAAACAACAGTTGTTCTAAAATTCACTTCTATGCGACTGATATATCAGTAGAATATTCCGTAAGTCGAAATCGAAATAATACAATTTAATTGCATAGTCAAAAATAGTTCCTTCCTTGAACTTGTGACTGTGTCCCTTTCAATAAAGTGGTGTCTCTTCAAAAAGGAAACTAATAACAGCCCAATCGATAATAGCCAATATCGAGGAGGGCATCTTGAGCCTCTGAAACCTGTGTGAGTCCAATTTCCATACCGCAGTCACGCAGCTTTTTAATTTGTTCGTCAATAGATGTTGCGGTTTTCACATTTGTCATTATTTCTTTTAACTTTTTTTCATGCAAAAGATAACAAAAGTTTCCGATTTGCATGGAATCTTATCAGGAGAATGTGCAGAGAAAATAGAAAGGCTGCCGGAGAGCTGCCATTTTCTATTCGCGGCCGAAAATGAGGCTACAAACACATACACTTTCTGAATACAAGAAACGAAATGGCAGGAAAGACACAGGGCATTTCCGAATAATTGTCTGATAAATTACCACTTCCTTGCCAGTAGAACAAGTGAAAAGAACTGTTCGCCGGACGACAAGGAGAAACTGCAGCACACAGCGAGAAAGGACATCTTCCAGATTTATAAACTTCTTATAATCAACAAGATAAAGAACACCTTTCAAAAAGAGGCTAGTTGCGTCCCTAACAGGCCTTGAGTTGCGATGCAAGTAAGCATTAACTGGAAGCCAATCAGGCGTCAGTTGGAACGCAAGTTGTACACGTTTGAAATCCAGGTGACTGATTCTCCGTTTACAGGTGACTGGCATGAACAAGAACAACCGGTGCTTTTGAGCTATAATTGTAAAAAAATCGCTTTATCTTTAAGGAGGTGACATACAAAAGTCCCCGGGCGAGTACAGGAATACAGACGTAGGGACAAGGGATAAGAATCGGTTTGTAATATCAGATCAAGCAGGGTGAGCAAACAACAGAGAATCTGTTTTAGAGCTAAAACCATTCCGGCTGATTCTAAAAGAAAGGACGCACCCGACACTTCAATTCTTTGCAGGGCTTACGTTAAATGGTATGTTACATTTACAAAAAACAAAAGCAATGGGGATATCAGCTTCAGGCATTCTCTACTGCATACGAACAAGCCAGATAAAAACAGAGTTGTAGAAATTACATACATATCCGTAAATATACCAATTTTCAGAAGACATTTTTGATAAGAAATAGTGATATTTATCTATTAATTCAACAAAATATAGTATATTTGCACCCGATAAGAAACAGACACATCTGCCAGACAATAAAAATAATTGCGCAATGGCGCAAATAGGCGGAGATTGTCAAGGACAGGATACCGACAATGACTACATTTATATTGACATACATACGACATTCTTAATCTCAGCAAATTCCTGCCGTTGTCATGCGACACTGTTTCGCAGACACCAGGAGAAACTGTCGGATCACACATCGCATCCGTCGGAACAGATGCCGGATAGACGCTGCTGCCTGTCCCAAAGGAAGGCTGCAGTCAGAGGAAGACGAGGAAGACAATCCCTCTCGGCGAGTACAACAACAATGGAAAGAAAAAGGTCTGAGTTACATTAACAGAGGAAATAACTACCAAAATCCTATTATTATGGGATATTTTTGGTTACCAGTGGGACTTCATCGTGAGATGGGGTCCCATCTTTATTGCCGAGCAGGCGGACGGATAGACAGATCGGCACAGATGACGGGCAAGCTGTCGAGTGGTCTTCCCATTCACCTGATAAAGTGTTTGACCGGCAACAGGCGGCATTCCGTTTCATGACATTTTATCCCGTAAGCAAATGAAAACAACAATCACACTCACATTCTGCTGAGATACCGTTTCTTTTCCGTATCTTTGCTGACGGAATACAAATCCATCAAACACAAAGAAAACATGAACATAGGAGACAAAGCACCGGAAATCCTGGGAACAGATCAGGACGGGAAAGAAATCAGACTGAGTGACTACAAAGGACAGAAGGTCGTACTCTACTTCTATCCGAAGGACTCGACAGCGGGCTGCACGGCACAGGCCTGCAACCTGCGCGACAACTATGACGCACTGAGAGCCAAGGGGTACGCTGTCGTCGGTGTCAGCATACAGGACGAGAAAATCACACAGGAAATTCATCGAGAAGAACGGACTGCCTTTTTCCGCTCATTGCCGACACAGACCTGAAACTGGTGGAGACCTTCGGCGTGTACGGCGAGAAGAAAATGTACGGACGCACCTATGGGCGCTTACCGCACTACCTTCATCCTCAACGAAGACGGCTTCGTCGAGCGCATCCTCGACTCAGACAAATCAGGACCAAGGACCACGCAGGGCAGATTCTTGCCGAAGACAAAATAGACACAGTACAGAAACCGGGGACGAAAGAGTCGCGACAGTGCCGTCATCACCTGCCGGACCTCCGGAAGAGGACAAGAAAAAAAGCCCCGGCTCCACATTCCGTGAAGCTGGGGCACTGTCCTTTCTCTCAAATTTCTAAATTACGTTTTTGAACTCAGGCAGCGATGTGGTTGTTCACGTTTACTGCCTTTGCTACCAATGCTGCAACTACTACAGCGGCTAATACTACTGAAATCATAATCTTCTTACCTTTTTAATGGAGACCCTCTGTCTCCTGTTCTCAAATATAGTTATCCTTAATCTTTACGCCTGCAAAAGGTAGAAAAGAATTAAGCCGGCGGGCAAGCAAAAATGCCCCTGGGCTGCACTTTTCCGCCATATTAATTACCTTGCGTCAAGCCGGTTGACATTCGTCAAGCACATAAAGTTTGCTGTTCTCGAATATTTCAAGTACCTTTGTTCATCCAAACCGACAAACACACAGAAGTATGGAAAAGAACCAGGGAACTGCGCAACGCATGGGAGTTTGTTGAACATACAGGCATAAGCATATTCCTTACAGGAAAAAAGGCGGGGACAGGCAAGACGACATTTCTACGCACCATCAAAGAACACAGCAGCAAGCGGACCGTTGTCGTCGCTCCGACAGGCGTGGCTGCCATCAATGCCGGAGGAATGACGATCCATTCGTTCTTCCAGCTGCCCTTGTCCCCCTTCATCCCCAACGCCAGCATCAGAAACCGCTTTGACTACAGCAAGGAGAAACGCAGAATCATGCGCACCCTCGACCTGCTGGTCATCGACGAGATAAGCATGGTAAGGTCTGACGTGCTGGATGCCATCGACTCCGTACTGCGCCGTTTCCGCGAACACGACAGACCCTTCGGGGGCGTACAGCTGCTCATGATCGGCGACCTGCAGCAGCTCACGCCTGTCGTGACACCGGAAGAGGAGAAACTGTTGCAGCAGTATTACGATACGCCTTACTTCTTCGGATCGAAAGCGTTGCACAGCATCAGCTACGTGACCATCGAACTGACACACGTCTACCGCCAGCAGGACGACACCTTCATCAACCTGCTCAACAACATCAGAGAAGGGCACGCCACGGCTGCCGACCTGCAACGGCTGAACAGACAATGCCAACCCGCTTTCCAGCCGGAAACCGGAAGCGACTACATCCGACTGACCACGCACAACCGGATGGCAGAGAGCTACAATGAAGAACAGCTGCAACCTGCCTTCAAAAAGCCTGCACGTTCAGAGCAGAGACTGACAGCAACTTTCCGGAATACAGCTACCCGGCCGACTTCAACCTCACCCTGAAGAAGGGGACACAGGTGATGTTCATCCGCAACGACAACAACGGACGCTACTACAACGGACGCATCGGACACGTGACTTACGTTGACAGCAGCAAGATTGTTGTCCTGTGTCCCGGAGACGATGAAGCCATCGAGGTGGAGGCAGAGACATGGGAGAACACGAAATACACGCTGAACGAACGGACGAAACAGATTGAGGCCGAGGTGCAGAGCACTTTCGAGACAGTATCCGCTGCGCCTCGCATGGGCGATAACCATACACAAAAGCCAGGGGACTGACCTTCGAACACGCCATTATCGACGCACAGGCAGCCTTTTGCCTCAGGACGGGTATATGTCGCCCTAAGCCGCTGCAAGACCCTGGAAGGACTCGTCCTGGCCTCCCCATCAGCAGCGGGCGATCATCAACGACAGCCGCGTAGCGACTTCATATTCCACCAGACCGAACAGGCAGCACGAAGCATCCAGGCTCTGCCCGCCCTGAAAGAAGAGTACTACCGGCAACTGCTCATAGAACTGTTCACATTCAGCGAAATCAAGGCAGCAGAAGCAGCACTCTTCAGGGTGCTGACGAATTCTTCTTCAAGTTCCCGAAGATTACAGCCCTCCATAAGATGGCACTCGCCGATTTGGAGACACGCATCATGACTGTATCGATGAAATGGAAATCTTATCCGAAAGATGACTGCCGGACAGCTGCATGAACAGGACTTTATGGAAAGGATCAGAAAAAGGCACCTCTATTTCCACAGCCAGCTGACAGAACTGTTCAGCCATATGCTCAATATGACAAAAGAGCTGCAGACGAACAACAAGACTGCCGCAAAGCGGTTTGAAGCGGCATTCTCCGAGCTTCAGCAGACTTACAATGCCAAATGCGATCTGCTGGAAAGCATCAGGGAAGAAGGATTCTCCATGCCCCCGATACCTGGCAGCAAAGCAGGAAGCCATCCTCAACAGTCTTGACGATGGAAAGGGAAGAAAACGCAGGGAAGAAAGAGGCTGGCACACCACCAGCGACTCCCAGGCCAAGTACCAACAGGTGACCTTCAGCCTCTTCAAGGAAGGCAGGAAGATTGAAGAAATCGCAAAGGGCGGGGATTAACCGCCGGAACGATTCAGGGACACCTCATCACTTACATCCAGAAAGGGGACATAAGGATAGAAGAGGTAATGGGCAGTTCAAAGTCAATCTCATTAAAAAGAGTCATAAAGTCTGTAGGGACTGACAGCGGCATGAGACCCATCAAAGAACTCTGTCCGTCCGACATAACCTACAACGACATCCTGATGGTGATGAAAACGACGCCCACTGACAACGCCGGAAGACAGAACCAAAGACTCAGGAAAGAGACACCACGGAAGAGGAAACAGCTGATGAAACAGATGAAAAAGAACAATGCAAGTAATAAAATGTACCGCATACAACATTTTTTTGTGCTGCAGGAAAAAGAAAAAGGACTGTTTGACCTTGTTTTCTGCAGAAAAGTTTTATCTTTTGCACGCCGATTCAAAACAATTATTGAGCAGCAATCAAATTACGTTTAAATAGTTATTAGTTAGTTAATAGTCATTTTTAAGTAGCCGGAACACCCCTCGTGATGAAGAGTAACCGGCAAAACCTTTAAATAATAAATTTAAGTTATTTAGTTAAGTGGCTGAGTGTATGTCTGCGTGAGCAGTATGCACACTATTTTCATGCCTTTTTCCGGCATTCCTCGTCTGTTGATTCCTAGTACAGGATTCTTTCCTGAGAAGCACAGACACTTCCGGAAAGATTCGGTACATATCTCCTGAAATACTTTTGCAGAATAATGGGAAAATACGTAATTTTGCAGCAGAAAGTTCCATTTTTAAGGTAAGAAACATGGCTAATTTAAGATTTGAAGCAGTCGAGGAAGCTTTCAGAAACGCCCCCTCGAGGTCAGCACGCCCTAAAGAACGCCCGGGAGAATTCTACAGGAAGTATGTGTTCAACCGCACGAAGATGTGCAAATACCTGCCTGTTGACATCTATCAGAAGCTGGTGGATGTCATCGACAACGGAGCACGTCTGGACCGTTCCATCGCCGATGCCGTGGCACAGGGCATGAAGAAGTGGGCAGAGAAAACGGTGCGACGCACTACACCACTGGTTCCAGCCCTGACAGAAGGTACGGCAGAGAAGCATGACGCCTTCGTCGAGCATGACGGAAGGGCGGTATGATGGAGGGATTCTCCGGCAAACTGCTCGTGCAGCAGGAGCCGGATGCCAGCTCCTTCTCAACGGCGGCATCCGGAACACTTTCGAGGCAAGAGGCTATTCGGCCTGGGACCCGACAAGTCCGGTCTTCATCATCGACGATACGCTTTTGCATTCCGACCATCTTCATCTCCTACACAGGCGAGGCACTCGATTACAAGGCACCGCTGCTGAAGGCACTGCATGCCGTGAACCTTGCCGCAACTAAAGTATGCCACTATTTTTACCCAGAGGTCAGACAGGTACACAGCAACCTCGGCTGGGAACAGGAATACTTCCTCGTTGACGAGGACCTCTATCTTGCCCGTCCCGACCTCATGCTGACCGGCCGTACTCTCATGGGGCATGATTCGGCCAGAACCAGCAGATGGACGACCACTATTTCGGCACCATCCCCGAGCGTGTACAGGCCTTCATGGAGGATCTTGAAATACAGGCACTCGAGCTGGGAATTCCCTGCAAGACACGCCACAACGAGGTGGCACCCGGCCAGTTCGAGCTGGCACCTATCTTCGAGGAATGCAATCTGGCCGTAGACCACAATATGCTGCTGATGTCGCTCATGAAGAAAGATCGCTCACAAACACAGCTTCCGTGTCCTCCTGCACGAAAAAGCCGTTCGGAGGCATCAACGGATCAGAAGCACAACAACTGGGTCTGTGTACCGACAGCGGCATTCTTCTCCATGCCACAGGGAAGACACCGGCAGACAATCTGCGCTTCGTCGTCTTCATCGTCGAGACGCTGATGGCTGTCTACCGACACAACGGACTGCTCAAGGCTTCCGTGATGAGCGCCACCAACGACCACCGTCTCCGGTGCAAAGCAAGCCCCGCCGGCCATTATCTCTTCCTTCCTCGGAAAGCAGATCAGCGACCTGCTCGACCATATAGAAAGGCCGACAGGACAACCTCTTCACCCCTCAGAGGAAAGACCGGAATGCAGCTTGACATCCCGGAGATTCCGGAACTTTTCATCGACAATACCGACCGTAACCGGACTTCACCCTTCGCCTTCACCGGCAACCGCTTCGAATTCCGTGCTGTCGGTTCAGAAGCCAACTGCGCATCGGCCATGATCGTGCTCAACACCGCCGTTGCCGAAGCCCTGACCGACTTTTCGGAACGTGTCGACGCACTGACGGAAAAGGGAGAAGAACAGACCTCTGCCATCATCGACATCCTCCGCGAGGACATCAAGGCCTGCAAGCCTATCCGCTTCGATGGAAACGGCTATTCTGACGAATGGAAAGAAGAAGCTGCCCGGCGCGGACTCGACTGCGGATCAAGCTGTCCCGTATGTTTCGACCGCTATCTTGACAAGGATTCCATCAGAATGTTCGAACAGATGAACGTGATGAAACACAACGAGCTGGAGGCACGCAACGAGGTGAAGTGGGAGACATACACAAAGAAGATCCAGATTGAAGCACGTGTGATGGGCGACCTCGCCATGAACCACATCATCCCAGTAGCACGCACTACCAGAGCCAGCTGGCAAAAAAACGTCAGAAACATGGTTGACATCTTCGGCGACGTAGAGGAAACAGCTCAGCGAGCGCAACATCAAGATCATCAGGGAAATTGCAGAACGCACCAACATCATCGAGGTCGGGTGTGGAGGAACTGGTCAATGCACGCAAGCACGCCAACAGAATTGAGGACCAGCGCAAAGAAAGCTGTGGCCTACCACGATACCGTAGCCCCCAAGATGGAAGCCATCCGGTATCAGATTGACAAGCTGGAACTGATTGTCAGCGATGAACTATGGACGCTTCCTAAGTACCGGGAGTTACTCTTCATCCGATAAAAACGACGGTTTCATCGTATTCCTGAGCCGTAATAAAGCCCTGAAGAAAGACTGTTTCAAAATGTGTATCCATGGGTAAATTGATTTACGAATGCCCCCTGTATCCGTAAACAAAAAGCCTGTGGCAGGTATCCCTAAGCACGTGTGCCTGTATTTTGAAACAGCCTTTTTCCGTTTGTCATAAGCAACAATCCAAGAAGAAAAAAATCTGTACTCTCGAATTATCTTCACGGAAAAAGAAATTTCTTTACATGAAAAGAAAACATTTATCTTCATGAAAAAGAATTTCTTTTCATGTAAATAATTGACAACAGGCTGTATGCGATTTTCGCCATATATACAAAGAAAAAGACAGACAACCCATTAAACCAATGGATTGTCTGCCTTTTCTACCATTCTCAAATACTGTTGAAAAAGCGACCCGCCCTTTCCCGCTATCACTTCTCCTTATGAATAACGTTGTTGGCACCGCTGGTGAACTTCAGTGCCTCCGGATGTTCCGCAACAAAACTTTCGATATGCCGGATGCGCTTTTTCCTCGAAGATTTCGTCGACAGCAATGAGGATACCCGTTTCTTCCACATCACCGAATCCATAGTTGATGGCCGTTCCGAAGAGCTTCATTGTCGGCGAAAAGATTCATATAGGCATTTACCAGGGGCGGAATGTTATAGCCCAGTTCGCGCACCTCACGGTTCAAGATTTTATAGTCTTCCTTGAAGTTCCTTCCCTGGAAGACCGCCTCAAAGCTCCTTCTCCGGCGTATCTATTTTTCAACGGTTTAATCGGAAGGATGAGATTATCCTTGTCGTCAAAAATATTTCTTCAGGAAATAGAGAATCATATCCCTTCCACGACGGATATAAGAGAGGGTACATCGTCATCTTGCCAAAAGAAAATACTTACAGTCAGGGTTCAGGACCGTCAAAGCACCAAGTCCGTCCCAAAGATTGTCGAGTGCAAAGATACTCTTCGAGTTCCTTCTTACGTTCTGGTACTCCAGCGAGACAAACGAACGCCCCAGCTCGACAGTATAAGGCGCATACTCCTCCATGAATCTGTCAGAGAAACGGAACATATGGCTCGTAGCCAGCACCGGCTGCCCGTCGAGGCTGTTTCCCAGTCGCTCCCGAAGATGTAACGGTAACCTCCGATAATCTCCTCTGCCTCCGGATTCCAGACGATCAGCTGCCGGCAGCAGTTCTCCCTCGTGTCGAATTCATCGATATCCATCGACTTGCCCGTACCCCCGCCTGCCGTGCGGAATGCTATCTCACGCAGACGTCCAATCTCTTTCATCACGTTGGGAGCATTCTTTGCCGTCACCACGTAAATCTCGTTATGGCTCTTGTTGGTCATACGAAGCATCCTTTCAGGAGTCAGTTCATTTCTGAGCAGCTCCTTGCTGATGGGCTGGATGATTTCTTCTTCCATAATCTCTATTTGATCTTTTGCTTTCTCTACGGTCACCTTGGCCGTCTTCCTTTGCGGTGTTATTCATCTTTTGGGGTGACGGCATGGCAGCTCATACACCTTATCCTCTACATATTTCGCCCATTCCAACGGCGAACGGCTTTTATCAAAAGTCTGCCAGGGAATGGGGTTCCCAATCACGACACGGAATGTTTTTCCAATGTTTCTGTACATTTCATCGACGAGGAACAGCATGGCGATATTCACTTTCCAGACATATCGGTCACAGAAATGTGCGATACGGTAGAACCGCTCGGAATTGTGCCCGCCGAAGAAGATGGGCACTACATCCCGATGATACTCCACACTCTTGCTGATGAACGTTTTTTTCCATGCGATATCATGTATCTGCCCGTTGATTCTCCGACTGTTCAATCCGGCAGGGAACATGAGTATATGGTTGTCGCTCCGGAAACCGGCCTCTACCATCCGAGGGAAGTCACGGCTCTGTTTCCCGGTCTTGTTGATGCCGATGCACACAGGTTTCAGGCCAGGGAGGTTCAGAAGCAGATCATTGACAAGATAGCGGAACTTTCCGTCATAATGCCTGCCGATGATGGAGCCGAGCGCAACACCATCCTGCCCGCCGAGCGGATGGTTGGAAACGAAGGTATAGAGCTTTCCGTCAGTCTTGTCCGGGAGGTTCTCCAGCCCTTCCACCTGCAGCGTCATGTCAAGATAGCGCACACACTCCGCAAGCCATTCTGTTCCCGAAAGCCCACGGCTCTCCCACAGAAACTGGTTCACCTCATCCTCGTGGATGATATGCTTCAGCCAGCTGACGGCAAAACGAGGTACGAACTTCGCCCTGCCCCCATCTTGTCTTTCAGAATCTTCTCGATATCTATCGTTTTCTCTATTCCACCATGCATCTTCCCAAATTTCTCCTAACAACCTGCAAAAATAACGAAACGATTTGGAATAGCCCCTTTTTGCCGAAAATATGTATCTGAACCAGAAAAAGTGATTTGAAGCCGTTACAGAGAGTCATAGCAACTGTCTTAACCGTTAATTTTCACAAAAAGGAACGCAGACGAAATATGTGGAGTACGGTGGGGATATGTGGGGAAAAATGTGTAACTTTGAAGCCAAATACAGTTTCACCAGCAAGCGAGTATGAGGTTCTTGGGAAATATCGAAGCGAAAACAGATGCAAAAAGGCAGGGCCTTCCTGCCTGCCGTCTTCCGCAAGGTGCTTAACGCATCGGGCGAGGTCGCTTGTCCTGCGCAAAGACATTTTCGAACCGTGCCTTGTGCTTTATCCGAATCGGTATGGAACGAACGCATGGACACGCTCCGCAGGCGGCTGAGCCGCTGGAACCGCCGCGACCAGATGATTTACCGTCAGTATGTGACGGATGTGGAAATGATCACGCTGGACGGCAACGGGCGTTTTTCTGATTCGAAACGCTACATGAAAATGGCGGACATCGACCAGCAGATTCGCTTCACGGGGATGGACGACTGCATTGAAATATGGGCAAACGGCGAAGAGAACGAACCGTTCCTGTCGGCAGAGGAATTCAGCAAAAGCCATGGAGGGAAACCATGGGGACAGGGCAGCCCTTTCCTCCCTGACGGCTACCCGGCTGACCGCAAGTCCGCCGCAACAAACGAACCCGCAACATGACCAGAACCGCAGAGACTTACCACGTACCCGTACTCCTCAATGAAAGCATAGAGGGTCTGAACCTGCACGCAGGCGGAATCTATGTGGACGTAACTTTCGGAGGCGGAGGACACAGCCAGGGAGATTCTCTCGCGCCTGGAAAGCAGGAAGCCATCTCTACAGTTTCGACCAGGATGCCGATGCCGAACAGAATATCGGCAGAATGGGACTGAGCAGCGAGCAGGTGGACCGCTTTACTTTCATCCGTTCCAACTTCAGATATCTGAAGAACTGGATGCGTTATTACAGCGTGCCCCATATTGACGGACTTCTCGCCGACCTCGGTGTCAGCAGCCATCATTTCGACGATGAGACCCGCGGGTTCTCCTTCCGGTTCGAAGCTCCGCTCGACATGAGAATGAACAAGCGGGCCGGGATGACCGCTGCAGACATTCTCAACGAATACGACGAAGAGCATCTGGCGGACATTCTTTATCTGTACGGAGAGCTGAAACAGTCGCGCCGCATCGCTGCCGCCATCGTCAAGGGAAGGGAACAGAAGGCATACAAGACAACCAACGACCTGCTTGCCATCACAGACCCGTTCTTCCGACGGGCACGCGAGAAGAAAGACATGGCAAAGCTGTTTCAGGCCCTTCGCATAGAGGTGAACTATGAGATGGATGCCCTGAGGGAGATGCTGCTGGCAGCCATAGGACTGCTCTCTCCCGGCGGAAGACTGTCCGTCATCACTTACCACTCACTGGAAGACAGGATGGTAAAGAACGTCATGAAGTCGGGAAACATAGAAGGCAAGGTAAGCCAGGACTTCTTCGGACGCATTGACACGCCTTTCCGACTGGTCAACAACAAGGTTATCACAGCCAATAACGACGAACAGGAACGCAACCCGAGAAGCCGAAGCGCAAAACTAAGAATAGCAGAAAAGAAATCAGATGAATGACGAGAACCACAAGAAACATCCAGAGGTGACGGCGCATCCCCTCCCTGAAGGAAACACCGCTGACACAGGAGAGTGCGTACACGTCACAGAACCACTCATTAAAACAGCAACGCCGGAAGAAGCCTCAACAGCCATCCCCGGCATGGACAGAACACAGACACAGACAGAAGAAGAAAGAGAACAGGAACATGAAGAAAAGAGAAAAAAAGAAGAAGACGATGAAGTAAAGGTGCTGAGGGCCGCCATCGCCGAACAGGCACGCGAAGACGAACAGCCACAGTCGTCCAACTTTACCCTGCGGAAGATCTTAGGAGGTGACATCCTTTCCGCACGCCTCTTCCGCAACAACATATGGCTGATCATCACAATCGTTCTGTTCGTGATTGTCTATATATCCAACCGGTACAGCGTACAGAAGTACCTGATCGAGATTGACAAGCTCAACACAGAACTGGAAGATGCCAAGTATCGTGCGCTGTCAAGCAGCAGCCAGCTTACAGAAAAGACACGGGAAAGTCACATCCTGGAGCTGCTGAAGAACAGGAAAGACAGCGTGCTGAAGATGTCGGACCGTCCACCTTATATTATAAACGTACCCGAAAAGTAAGAGATATGAGCAAGTTCAATAACGGAAAAGTCATGCCCCGATACAGTGCCATAGCCATCGTCATGTCACTCGTGGCTGTAGCGGTGATCGGAAAGACCGTCTACACCATGACTGCCGGGAGGTCGTATTGGATGGAGGTCGCCGCATCACAGAAAAAAGACAGTGTGACGGTCAAGCCTACCAGAGGCAACATCCTCAGCTGCGACGGACAGCTCATGGCCAGTTCTCTGCCCGAGTTCAAGGTCTACATGGACTTCAATGCGCTCAAAGAGGCCGGAAACGACACGGCCTTCGTCGACAGCATCAACTACATCAGCAAGGGACTGAACAACATCTTTCCCGAGAAACCGGCCTCTTACTTCAAGCAGCACCTTATGGAAGGCTTCCACAAGGTGAGCAAGCACTGGCCGATATGGGACGGACGCATCGACTACAACACGTTCAAAGAGATACAGAACCTGCCAATATTCCACCTGTCCAAGTTCAAGAGCGGCTTCCACTGGGACGAGTTCAACGCACGCCGCCGCCCCTTCGGATCACTCGCACAGCGCACCGTCGGCGATATGTTCGGCGCAAAGGACACGGCACGCTGCGGACTGGAACTGTCCTACGACTCCATTCTCCGTGGCACAAACGGCATCATCCACCGCCGAAAGGTACGCAACAAATACCTGAACATCACTGACACACCGCCTATCGACGGTGCAGACATTGTGACGACCATCGATGTCAGCATGCAGGACCTGGCAGAACGCGCCCTGCTCGACGAGCTTCAGGAACCTACCGTGAATGGAAACGTCGGTGTCGCCATTGTCATGGAGGTTGCCACAGGAGATGTGAAGGCGATAGTCAACATGGACAAATGCAGCGACGGCAAATACCGGGAAGTGAAAAACCACGCCGTAAGCGACCTGCTGGAACCGGGGTCTGTCTTCAAGACCGCTTCCATCATGACAATCCTTGACGACGGACTCGTTGACACAACTTATACCGTCGAAACCGGACCGGGTGTATGGAACATGTACGGGCGCGACATGAAAGACCACAACTGGACACGCGGCGGCTACGGTACGCTCACACTGCCCTGGACCTTGAAGTACAGTTCCAACATCGGTGTTAGCCGCATCATCGACCTGCACTATCACAAGAATCCGGAGAAGTTCGTCCAAGGCATCTATGACCTGGGGCTGGCAACCGATTTTCACATCCCCATCGTCGGCTATTCCCCTGCGAAGATACGTATGCCCCACAAGAACCACCACGGACAGTACGACAACTGGAGTGCCACCGCTCTGCCATGGATGAGCATCGGTTACGAAACGCAGATACCGCCAATATCGACGCTTGCCTTCTACAATGCCATTGCCAACGGCGGAAAGATGATGCGTCCCCGCTTTGTCAAACAGATTGTGAAGAACGGAGAAGTCCTCTACGACAATCCGCCACAGGTGGTAAAAGAACACATCGCCAAAGAAAGTACCATCAAGGATATTACCCGTATTCTGACGGGAAGTCGTGTCGGAAGGCCTCGGCAAGAAAGCCGGATCGGACAAGTTCCTCGTAGCCGGCAAGACCGGTACGGCACAGATGTCGAAGGGTGCCCTGGGCTACAAGAGCGGCGGCACCAGCTACCTGCTCAGCTTCGCCGGCTTCTTCCCGGCCGACAATCCGCGCTACAGCTGTATTGTCTGCATCCAGAAGACAGGCCTTCCGGCCTCTGGCGGCGGCATGAGCGGTGTCGTCTTCCATCATATTGCAGAGGGCATCATGGCACAAAGCCTGAAACTGAACGTGACCGATGCCCGCGATTCCTCATCCATCCTGATACCCTCGGCGAAGACCGGGAACCTGCTTGCGACAGACTATGTGCTGAACTGTCTTGGCTTCAACGTCACCAACGGCTGGAACGGTGCTTATCCGTTCGGCAACCCCATATGGGGTACGACGACGGAAAACGGCAAGTCGCTCACCTTCCACAGGGAAAGCATCTCCAAGGGAAACCGTGTCCCCAATGTCCACGGCATGGGTGCGCGCGATGCCGTCTATCTCATGGAGAAACAGGGCATCAGGGTAAGACTTACGGGAAGAGGCAGGGTCATAGAACAGAGCCTTGCACCGGGAGACAGGTTGAAGAGAGGTATGCAATGCAGCCTCAGACTGGGATGAAAGGACCCCCCCATTACTGACATAAGGAAAAAGAACAGAACGAAGATATGAAACTAAGCGAATTACTCAAGAACGTTAGCCCCATTGCCATCCACGGCAATACGGACGTTGAAATCAAAGGCGTGAACATTGACAGCCGCAGGATTGAGAACGGTCATCTGTTCATCGCCATGAAAGGGACACAGGTTGACGGCCACCGGTTTATCGGGAAAGCCGTTGAACAGGGCGCAGCAGCCGTCCTGCTGGAAAACCTTCCAGACACTCTGGACGAGAATGTCACATACATCCAGGTAACCTCGACAGAAGAGGATGCAGGCAAAGTCGCCACGATGTTCTATGGGAATCCCTCCCGGAAGCTGAAGCTCGTCGGTGTGACGGGAACAAACGGAAAGACGACCATTGCCACCTTATTATATAATATGTTCCGCAAGTTCGGATACAAAGCGGGGCTGCTTTCCACCGTCTGCAACTACATCAACGACGAGGAAGTACCTGCCGACCACACCACGCCGGACCCCATCGAGCTGAACTATCTCCTTGCCAGAATGGCTGCGGCAGGCTGCGAGTATGCCTTCATGGAGTGTTCCAGCCATGCCATCCATCAGCGGCGCATCAGCGGCCTGACGTTCGTGGGAGGTATTTTCACCAACCTCACACGCGACCATCTCGACTACCACAAGACCTTCGAGAACTACCGGAATGCCAGAAGATGTTCTTCGACGGACTGCCGAAAAACGCCTTGCACTCACCAACGCCGATGACAAGAACGGCATGTTCATGGTCCAGAACACCAAGGCTTCCGTCAAGACCTACTCCATCAAACGCATGGCAGACTTCCGTGCAAAGATTCTGGAATGCCACTTCGAGGGAATGTACCTTGAAATCGACGGAAAAGAAGTGGGAGTGCAGTTCATCGGGAAGTTCAATGTCAGCAACCTGCTCGCCGTCTACGGTACAGCCGTCCTGCTGGGCAGACAGCCGGAGGAGATTCTCGTTGCCATGAGCACGCTGAAGAGTGTCAACGGCCGTCTCGAGCCCATCCAGTCGCCGGAAGGATTTACGGCCGTCGTCGACTATGCACATACGCCGGACGCACTGGCGAATGTCCTTTCGGCCATCCACGACGTACTCGACAGCAAAGGCGGACACGTCATAACCGTCTGCGGTGCCGGCGGACACCGTGACAAAGGAAAACGTCCGTTAATGGCACAGGAGGCCGTCAGGCAGAGTGACACCGTCATACTCACGAGCGACAACCCGCGCGACGAGGACCCGCAGACAATCATCGACGATATGCTCGCAGGCCTTGACTCCACGCAGAAAAAGAAAGTCCTCACGATGGTCGACCGCAAGGAGGCCATCCGTACTGCGGCCATGATGGCAAAGAAGGGTGATGTCATCCTCGTTGCCGGCAAGGGGCACGAGAACTATCAGGAGATAAACGGCGTGAAGCATCATTTTGATGACCACGAGGTTATCCGGGAAATCTTCGGGAGATGACCGGGTGCGAGCAAGGCCAGCGATTTCAGCAATTCAAACAGCACTGACAATTCCGGCAGCACTGGCGATTCTAGCAGAACTAAAAAAAGCAGATCGGACAGGAAAGTTAGGATGGATGGCTATAGATCAGCCAGAAAGACCAGATCTGCCAGGAAGGCCAGAACAGGAAAACCTCTCCCTCCCAACAAAGAACAATACAAAAACGAAGCAAAATGCTATACTACATCTTCCGCTGGCTCGACCAGTTCGGCATCAGCGGCTCCCATCTTTGGGGCTACATCAGCTTCCGTGCCATCCTCGCCATGATTCTGGCACTGATCATCTCCGCATGGTTCGGAGAACACTTCATCAAGTACCTCAAGAGCAAGCAGATCACTGAAACACAGCGTGATGCCAGCATTGACCCGTTCGGTGTCAAGAAAATCGGCGTACCGTCAATGGGCGGCATCATCATCATCGTTGCCCTCCTGATTCCCGTCCTCCTGCTGGGCAGGCTGCGCAACGTCTATCTCCTGCTGATGATCGGCACGACTCTCTGGCTGGGTTTCCTCGGCGGAATGGACGATTTCATCAAGATCTTCAAGCACGACAAGGAGGGGCTTAAGGGGAAGTACAAGATTGTCGGCCAGGTCACCATCGGACTTATCGTGGGGCTGGTTCTCTGGGCCTCGCCTGACGTGAAGGCCAACCTGAACCTTGAGGTTGCCAACCAGAACGGTCAGGAGGTCGTCATCAAACACGAGGCAAAAGCCGAAAAGACCCTGAAGACGACCATTCCTTTCGTCAAGTCACACAACCTTGACTATTCAGAGATCGTGGGTTTCTTAGGCAAATACAAGACTGCCGGCGGGTGGATTCTCTTCGTCATCATGACCATCTTCGTCGTCACGGCCGTCTCCAACGGTGCCAACCTCAACGACGGCATGGACGGCATGTGCGCCAGCAACTCGGCGGTAATCAGGTCGTACTGGGCATACTGGCATACGTCAGCAGCCACATACAGTTTGCGGCATACCTGAACATCATGTATATCCCCGGTTCAGAGGAGCTGGTGGTGTTCTTCATGGCATTCATCGGCGCACTGATCGGTTTCCTCTGGTACAACGCCTACCCGGCACAGGTGTTCATGGGCGACACGGGCAGTCTCACCATCGGCGGCATCATCGCCGTCGGCGCCATCATCATCCACAAGGAACTGCTGCTCCCTATCCTCTGCGGAATCTTCTTCGTCGAGAGCCTGAGCGTCATCGTCCAGGTATGGTATTACAAGCTGGGAAAGCGGAAGGGGGTAAAACAGCGTATCTTCAAACGCACTCCGATCCACGACAACTTCCGTACACAGGACAGTCAGCTCGACCCTGAGTGCAAGTACCTGGTAAAGGTACCGCACGGTGCCGTACACGAGAGCAAGATCACCCTGCGCTTCATCATCGTTACCATCATCCTCGCCGCACTGACCATTATCACGTTGAAGATAAGATGAGACTGCTGCCAGACAGCATGGAGCGCAGCACCGGCAAGTGAATCCCCCGGGATGATTCCCAATACGTTGGGAATCGCGTTCCCAACGCCTGGGAATACCGTTCCCAACGGCTGGGGACCGTATCCCCGACGGCCGGGAACATTCGCCGGGAAGTCAGGATATAAGCAAAACAAGAGTTAAGGAAAGGAAAAGATATATGAAAAAATCGTAATATTGGGTGCCGGCGAGAGCGGAGCCGGTGCAGCCGTACTGGCAAAGAAGGAAGGATTCGATGTGTTCGTTTCCGATATGTCCGCCATCAAGGACAAATACAAGAAGCTGCTCGACGACCATGGCATCGAATGGGAAGAGGGGCACCATACGGAAGAGAAAATCCTCAATGCCGACGAGGTCATCAAGAGCCCGGGCATTCCCAAAGAAGCCCCGATGATCAGAAAACTCATGGAACAGGGCACACACATCATCAGCGAGATTGAATTCGCCGGCCGGTATACCGATGCCAAGATGATCTGCATCACGGGCAGCAATGGGAAAACGACCACGACAAGCCTCATCTATCATATCTTCACGAATGCAGGCTATGATGCCGGGCTGGCCGGGAACATCGGCAACAGCCTTGCCCTGCAGGTTGCAGAAGACCCGCACGAATACTACATCATCGAGCTGAGCAGCTTCCAGCTGGACAATATGTATGACTTCCGCGCCAACATCGCCATCCTGCTCAACATCACCCCGGACCATCTGGACCGCTACGACTACAAATTCGAGAACTATGCCGACGCCAAGATGCGAATCATCCAGAACCAGACTGCCGAAGACAGCTTCATCTACTGGAACGACGACCCTGTCATCAAGAAAGAACTGGAGAAATTCGACGTACATGCCGTATGCTATCCTTTCTCAGAACTGAAGGAGAACGGCAGCATCGGTTACATCGAGGAGGGACAGTACAAGATAGAGAAGCCCGAACCTTTCAACATGGAGCAGGAAGACCTCTCGCTGACAGGCCGTCACAACATCTACAATTCGCTGGCAGCAGGCATCGCCTCGGACATCAGCGGCATCAAGAAGGAGAACATACGCAAGAGCCTGGGCGACTTCCCCGGCGTGGAGCACCGGTTGGAAAAAGTCTGCAAGGTGGCAGGCGTGCAGTATATCAACGACTCCAAGGCGACCAATGTCGATGCCTGCTGGTATGCACTGGAAAGCATGCGCACACCGACCATCCTCATCCTCGGCGGCAAGGACAAAGGAAACGACTACAACGCCATCAAGGACCTGGTGAAGGAAAAGTGTACAGGCATCGTCTATCTGGGTGCCGACAACAGGAAACTGCACGAGAACTTCGACGGGCTCGGCATTCCCGTGCGCGACACCCACTCCATGAAGGACTGCGTGGCGGCCTGCACTGAAATGGCAAAGCCGGGGGACACGGTACTGCTGAGTCCCTGCTGTGCCAGCTTCGACCTTTTCAAGAACATGGAAGACCGAGGCGACCAGTTCAAGAGCCTTGTGAGGGCCTTATAGGGACTGAGTCATAGCTGCCATCCTCAAAGGAAAAGAAAAAACAATGAAGAATAAATCTCTCGGCAATCTGTTCAAGGGCGACAAGGTCATCTGGATGGTCTTCTTCTTCCTGTGTATCATCAGCATCATCGAGGTCTACTCGGCATCCAGCTCGCTGTCATACACAGGAGGAAACTACTGGAGTCCCATCATCTACCATTGCAGCATCCTTCTTGTGGGAATAGTGCTGATGGTAATCGTACTGAACATCAAGTGCCGTTACTTCAAACTCGCTACCCCCATCTTTCTGGGGTTATCGGTCATAATGCTCCTGTGGGTGCTTTTCGCCGGACAGAGCACCAACGGCGCAAGCCGCTGGATCAGTTTTGCAGGCATACAGTTCCAGCCATCCGAACTGGCAAAAGGAGCTTTGGTGCTGGCTGTGGCGCAGGTACTCAGTGCAATGCAGACCGACCACGGTGCCGACCGCAAGGCGTTCAAGTACATCATGTGGCTATCCGGCATCATCATCGGACTGATTCTCTTCGAGAACCTTTCCACAGCCATGCTCATCGGCCTGACTGTGATTCTCATGATGTTCGTGGGACGAGTGCCCTTCAACCAGGTGGGACGGCTGATCGGCATCATCGTACTGGCGGGAGTCTTCCTGTTGTCCATGGTCATGCTGGTCGGCGACGACAAGAAAGCAGGTGACGATCTGCCCGCCAGACAGAACCTCACCGAACAGACTGCCGCCGCACGGCAGGAAGCACAGTCGCCGGGGTTCTTCGGCAAGCTGCTGCACCGTGCTGACACGTGGAAAGCACGTGTCAAGAAATTCTTCAACAACGAATATGTCGCACCCAAGGATTACGACCTCGACAAAGATGCACAGGTAGCACATGCCAACATCGCCATCGCCTCATCAGATGTCGTAGGAAAAGGGCCGGGAAACTCCAACGAGCGCGACTTCCTGTCGCAGGCCTTCTCCGACTTCATCTATGCGATCATCATCGAAGAGATGGGCATACAAGGTGCCGTGTTTGTGGCGTTCCTCTACATCATCCTCCTTTTCAGGACAGGAATCATAGCCAACCGGTGTGAGAACTCCTTCCCGGCATTCCTCGCCATGGGCATCGCCTTTCTGCTGGTTACACAGGCTCTATTCAATATGCTGGTGGCCGTCGGACTGGCACCCGTGACAGGACAGCCGCTTCCGCTCATCAGCAAGGGCGGCACCTCTACCATCATCAACTGCGTCTACATCGGCGTCATACTGAGCGTCAGCCGCTCGGCAAGGAAGAAAAAAGACGAAAGAACATCGTCGGGCGGCCTCTCCAAGGTGGCAGCCTGAAGTGTTGAGAAGTCTAAAAAGAAAACTGAAAGTTGGAGGAAGACGAAAAAATTGATTACCTTTGTAGGTTATAAGGAAGATTGGAATGGACAAGGAATTAAGAATCATCATCAGCGGCGGCGGAACGGGAGGACATATCTTCCCGGCTGTATCGATTGCCAATGCCATCAAGGCGAAGCACCCGGAAGCGGAAATCCTCTTCGTGGGTGCGGAAGGACGAATGGAGATGCAACGCGTCCCGGCTGCCGGCTACGAGATAAAGGGACTGCCGATCAAGGGATTTGACCGCACACACAAGCTGAAGAACCTTGAAGTATTGTTCAAGCTCTGGAAGAGCCTGCGCATGGCACGGGAAATCATCAAGGACTTCAAACCGCAGGTAGCCGTGGGTGTGGGCGGATATGCCAGCGGTGCAACCCTCTATGAATGTGCCAAGATGGGTATCCCCTGCCTGATTCAGGAGCAGAACTCCTACGCCGGTGTCACCAACAAGCTGCTGGCGAAACGTGTGGAGAAAAATCTGTGCAGCCTACGAAGGCATGGACCGTTTCTTCCCTGCCGGGAAGATTATCCTGACAGGCAATCCGGTCCGCCAGAACGTCCTCTCTACTCCACTCTCGACAGGAGAGGCACGCAAGAGCTTCGGACTGGACCCGGAGCGGAAGACGGTTCTCCTCGTCGGAGGCAGCCCTCAGTGCACGGACAATCAACCGTTCCGTCATGGAGCATCTTGACCTTGTTGCCGACACCGACGTGCAGTTCATCTGGCAGACAGGCAAATTCTACAACCAGCAGATCATGGACTTCATGAAGGGCAGGGAACTGCCGAACCTGAAGATCATGGACTTCATCGGCGACATGGGGGCTGCCTACAAGGCCTCCGACCTGGTCATCAGCCGTGCCGGAGCAAGCTCGATCAGCGAATTCCAGCTCATCAGGGAAGCCGGTCATTCTTGTTCCCAGTCCAGAATGTAGCGGAAGACCACCAGACAAAGAACGCCATGGCGCTTGTCGACAAAAGAGGCTGCACTCTGCGTAAGGGACGCCGATGCGCCAGACGCTACTGAAGCTCGCACTGAAACGATTGCCGACGACAAGAAGCTGAAAGCCCTGGGTGAGAACGCAAGAAAGATGGGACTTCGAGATACCGCCGACGTGATTGCAGACGAAGTACTCGGTCTCGTCAAGGACTGATACCCTGCCTTCCCAGCCGGTTTCTCCTCCATCCTCCCGCAACAGTCCACGCCGTTCACACTTCTGACGTACCGCTTCAGGGTCTTTCCCATTCAGGCAGACTGCAAACAAAGAAAAAAGAAAAAACAAGAACATGGAACTCAAAGATATCAAATCAGTTTATTTCATCGGTGCCGGCGGCATCGGCATGATGCGATGCCCGTTACTTCCTCCACAGAAAGCTGACGGTGGCCGGCTACGACAAGACACCATCTGAACTGACCCGCCAGCTGGAAAAAGAAGGATGGGTATCCACTATGAAGAGAGAATGTCGGGCTCATTCCAGAAGAATGCAGGAAGCCGGCATCGACACTGGTTGTCTTCACGCCCGCCATTCCGGCTTCCCATGCGGAACTGGTTTACTTCCATGAGAACAGTTTTGAAATCCAGAAACGCGCACAGGTACTCGGCACGCTCACCCGCACACAAAAGGGCTTTTGCTTTTGCCGGTACACATGGAAAAACAACCACATCGACCATGTGCGCACATCATGCATCAGAGCCATCTGGACTGCAATGCCTTCCTCGGCGGCATTTCCAAAAACTACGGCACCAATTACATACTGTCCGACCGCAGCGACTTCGTCGTAATCGAGGCCGACGAGTTCGACAGGTCCTTCCACTGGCTCCGTCCCTGGATGAGCGTCATCACCTCTACCGACCCTGACCATCTGGACATCTACGGGACGAAAGAGGCTTACCTCGAGTTTCCGCCATTATACGGAACTCATCCAGAAAGGCGGCGCACTCATTCTCCACAAGGGATTAGAGATGAAACAGCACGTACAGGAAGGCGTGAAAGTGTATGAGTACAGCCGGAACGATGGCGATTTCCACGCCGAGAATGTCCGTATAGCGGACGGCGCCATCACCTTCGACTTCATCTCTCCTATAGAGAATGTCAAGGATGTCGAGCTGGGACAGCCATTCCCATCAACATAGAGAACGGCATTGCCGCCATGGCCATGGCACAGCTCAGCGGCTGCACGGCGGACAGAGCTGCGCAGAGGCATGAAGACCTATGGCGGCGTGGACCGCCGTTTCGACTTCAAAGATCAAAAACTAGCCGGCACGTGTTCCTGTCTGACTATGCACATCACCCGAAGGAAATTCTCCAGAGCGCAAAGAGTCTGAAGGAACTTTATCCGGACAGAAAGGTCACCGTAATTTTCCAGCCGCATCTTTATTCCCGTACGCGTGACTTCTACAAGGACTTCGCCGGTGCGCTCAGTCATTTTGACGAGGTCATTCTCACAGAAATCTATCCTGCACGTGAAGAGCCGATTCCGGGCGTTACCAGCAGCCTCATCTACGACAACCTCCGTCCCGGTGTGAGAAAACAGATGATCAAGAAGGATGATGTACTCGACTTTGTCAGGTCGCGCGACTTTGACGTGCTGGTTGTTCTGGGTGCCGGGAATCTCGACAACTATGTTCCGCAGATTACGGAGCTGCTCAACGAAAAGTAAAAAAACAAAGAGGAAGGAACTCAGGGTCTTTCAAACAAGCGAGAAGGTATGTACATTCACTGGAAAAGAATCATCATCACTGCGCTAGACATCGTCCTGGCAGTATATCTCGTCATGGCTGTCACCTCATGGAACAGACCCGACGAAAGCAAGCTGGTGTGTTCCAAAGTGAACATCAACATATCCGACTCCCAACAACGCCGGTTTCCTTACTGCGGGAGATAAAGCGGATTTTGAGAAGGACCATCTTTATCCTCTCAACGGGAAGATGTCCAGCATCAATCCGCGCGACATAGAAGAAGCTCTGAAAGTGGGGCCCTTCGTCAAGACGGCAGAATGCTACAAGACGAAGAACGGACACATCAACATCAGCATTACACAGCGTATGCCGATTATCCGCATCAAGAGCAACCGCGGAGCCGACTTCTATCTTGACGACAATGGCGGTATCCTTCCAACTCCAAATCACGAGCGACCTGATCATCGCAACGGGCAGCATTGACAACGACTTCGCACGGCTCTACATTGCACCTCTTGCCAGGCCATCAGCGACTCACCGCTATGGCTGAACCAGATGAGCAGATCAATGTCCCTGCCGGACAGAGGAATAGAATTAGTCCCACGTGTCGGCGACCATATCATCTTCATCGGACACCTGCCGCAGAACACGGGACCATGGACACGAAACATGAGATTGCCCTCTTCGTAACGAAGAAACTGTCACAGCTCGAGAAATTTTTATCGGTATGGTCTCTCGCAGGCGGGATGGAACAAATATACTACATCGACATAGAGTTCGACAACCAGATCATCTGCAGCGGAGGATGCAAAAAGCTGAAGAAGCTGAAGAAAAAGAACTGACAAAAAGAAGAAAAAGCCGGAACGTCTGGGGAACAGGCAACGGACGGAAAGGAAGAAAGGGAGAAAGACAGGAAAAAGTAGAACGGCGGAACACGCAGCAGACGGACCTACGGAATAAGAGACGGATATTCAAAAGAACATCAAAACAAGGAATACATAATACTTAACGAATATGGCGAGTTCATAGTAGCCATTGAATTAGGCTCATCAAAGATTACGGGAATCGCTGGCAAAAAGAATCTTGACGGCAGCATCTCCGTACTTGCCGTTGTAAAGGAAGACGCCTCACAGTGCATCAGGAAAGGTGTCGTCTACAACATCGACAAGACGGGACAGTGCCTTACCGGCATCATCAACAAACTAGAAACAACTGAAATACGAGATTTCCCAGGTCTACGTGAGCGTGGGAGGACAGTCCGTACGCAGCGTACGCAACGTCATCATCAAGACCTGCCCACTGACACCATCATCACATCGGACGCGATCAACGAACTGATGGATGCCAGCGAAACATGACCTATCCGGGCAGGAAATCCTGGATGCGGCCACTCAGGAATACAAAGTCGACAACCAGTACTCCCTCGATCCTGTGGGCATCAAGGCAACACGGCTGGAAGAAACTTCCTCAACATTCTCTGGCGCAAGGCGTTCTACGACAATCTGAACAACTGCTTTGAAAAGGCCGGAATCTCCATTGCCGAGATGTATCTTGCTCCGCTGGCCCCTGGCAGATGCCGTATTGAGCGAGGCGGAAAAACGCGGCGGATGCGTGCTGGTCGACCTGGGTGCTGATACGACGACCGTTTCCGTTTACTTCAGGAACATTCTCCGCCATCTGGCGGTCATCCCACTGGGAGCAACAACATTACAAAAAGATATTTGCGAGCCTGCAGATGGAAGAAAGGATGCGGAAGCGATGAAGCTCAAGTACGGTTCCGCTTACAGAAAACAACGACATCGGCAACAACCTGAAATACTCCATTGATGCAGAACGCAGCGTTGACAGCCGCAAGTTCATCGAGATTGATGGAAGCACGTGTGGATGAAATCATCGAGAACGTGTGGTATCAGGTTCCGTCCGATTATACCGACAAGCTGCTCGGCGGGTCATCCTTACAGGCGGCGGCATGGAATCTGAAGAACATAGAACGCTGTGTCCGCAATATCACACATATAGACAAGGTGCATAAAGCGAACTTCGTCCACAGACCATAACTGTCAGCAATGCCGACATCACTGCCAAGCATGGCGACATGAACACAGTACTCGGTCTGCTTGCCAAGGGGATATGAACTGCGCCGGTGCGGCCTACAACCCGTCTGAGAACAGTCTCTTCAACAGCAACGATGTGGCCGTGGGTATCCCTGCCGACTCTATACTCCGTCAGCCGCCAGCCGTCAGGGACAGGTATTGTCCGACACCGAGGAGGAAGAAAGCAGAGGCTGAACGCCGCAAGCGTGAGGAAGAAGAACGGAAACAGCGTGAAGAAGAGGAAGCAAGAGCACGCGAACTGGAAGAAGAGAAACGCCGCAACAGCTTCTGGCACAAGTTCACACGCAAAAGCAAAGGAGTTCGGAAGAAAAATTATCGACGAAGAAGACGAATAAATTTCCGGACTTCTACCTGCAACGAAAATATTGGTACACATAATATAGACACTATACGGTTATGGCGGACAACAAGAACAAAATAGACGTATTGGATTTTCGATGATACCGATGTTGCCGACAGCATCATCAAGGTCATCGGTGTCGGTGTCGATGGTGGAAACGCCGTGAGACCACATGTACCGTGAAGGAATCCATGAAGTGACCTTCGTGCTCTACCTACACAGATGCACAGGCGCTCAACGAGTTCCCCGTACCAGTTCATCTCCGGCTGGGGAAGGGGTCTCGGGGCCGGCAACCGCCCAGGGCGGGCACGCCAGGCAGCGAAGACACCATTGAAGACATCAAGCGTATGCTCGATGACGGTACGAAGATGGCATTCATCACAGCCGGCATGGGGGGCGGAACCGGTACGGGTGCAGCGCCGGTCATTGCGCGTGTAAAGCGGGAGCTGGGCATTCTCACCATAGGTATCGTCACAATTCCTTTCCGATTCGAGGAGCCAAGAAAATCGACCGGGCATTGGACGGTGTGGAGGAGATGGCAAAAGCACGTGGATGCTCCTCGTCGTCATCAGCAACAGACGTCTGCGTGAAATCTGTCGGAGCTGAGCCTGCTCAATGGTTTCCTGCGGCCGATGACACGCTGAGTGTTGCGCCAAAGAGTATTGCAGAGATCATCACCGTCCGGTATCGTGAACCTCGACTTCAATGATGTCAAGACGGTCCTCAAAAGGATGGCGGTGTAGCCATCATGTCAACCGGCTACGGCGAAGGAGAGGCCGTGTCAAGCGAGCGATTGAAAGCGCACTCAACTCGCCGCTGCTCAGCGACAACGATGTCTGCAAGAGCGAAGAAAATCCTGCTCTCCATCAGCTTCAACGGTGACGACAAGGATAACTGGTCTGACCATGGAGGAGATGGGCGATGTGACAGAGTTCATGAATCAACTTCGGTGCCGACTTCGAGTTGACATGACTGGCCATTGACGGAACTCGACAAGAAGGTCAAGGTTACTATCGCAGCAGCGAGGCTTCGGCATTGAGGATGTCGACGGTATGGGCAGCCATATCAAAAACACGAACACAGGAAGATGCCGTACGGCTTGCAGAAGAAGAAGAAAAGGCTGCCGAACGCCGCGACCGCCGAGCGTTTCTGGGAACGACAACAACTCACAATACAAGCACCGATCCGCATATCTACCGTTTCACAGCAACGAGCTCGACAACGAGGATGTTATCCTTGCTATTGAGAACACGCCGACCTACAAACGCACGAAGCAGATGATCAAGACATCAAAGCGCTATCAGCACACCCTGAACAGTGAAATCGAAAACGAAAACAAAATACCGAAAAAGGGGTCATCAGCTTTGTCTGGCAAAGTTGTCGCCAGGCAGCCTATGATAAATGACAGGCGGTGACCAGGCGCTGAAAAAGTGTCTGTCACCGCCTGTCGTCGCTATCATCGCCTCCTCAAAACCAGTCAACCCCTCCTCACGGTAGCAGCACAAGGGCAGCCCAGACAATAACCGCCGCCAATCAGCCAGCACCATAGAATCGCAGCCAGCAAGAACGGTTTGAAACCGGCTTTCCTGAACTTGTCAATGCTCGTCTCCGCACCCGAGTGCCACGTATCGCCATCGTCGGTAGGAACGTATCAAGTGTTGATGAAGAGCGTGACACCTGCCGGCAGCAATGCCGAGGTGAAACCCTATCACGACAAGGAAAAAGCACAGCAAACCAAGGGACAGTACATCTTGCCGTGCCTGCGTCCGTATCCATACGCTCTTCCACATCCCTTGCCACGAAAAACGCAATGACAAGCAGCACAGGCACCAGCATCATCACACGGATCATCTTGGCGATAATCGCCCGGGTGCTCACCGCAGCATGGCATTCCCGGCGCCACGACGTGCGCCACCTCATGGATTGTCGATCGGCGAAGATTCCCATCTGAGTCTGCCAGGCGGCTCAGACACTCCTGCCCGATAAAAGGACAGGATAGAGGAACATCGACAGCGTACCGAAAACGTAACTACCATCGCCACAGCCAGTCTTGTGCGGCTTCGGACGAATAAAGCTCCGTCCGCCCAGACCGCTGCCGCACCGACCGATGCGCTCCCGCAGGCTGTCAGCGAGACGATACTCCTGTCCATCCTCGAGCGGCTTCCCACACACGATGCCCGCTAGAATCGTCCCAGGAACAATCACCGCATCGATGACGATAGCCGAGAAAGACCTACTGCCGCCACATCCTGGAGATGTAAGCGCGGAATCCGCAAAGAATGATTCGAACACGCCTTTACCGCTTTCCTGAAAAGCCTTGCCCGGCACCAGGTCTCCGGAAGATTGTGCGAGGCTGTTCGCATCGACATACCAGTGCGATTCCCACAACCATCGGGCTCAGAGAGAGCCTTCACGGTTCATGTCGCCGATGTGAAAGCTGCATCGGGCGAACAAAGTAATCAGCAGTACGCATGCCAGCATACTGCTCCGTTGTTCTGTCAATTTCATGTTATTCTTGCTATATGATAAAGATTAAGTCACACGACAAATAAAGCAACGTAAAATGATACGGAAATTGCAAAATACGAAAAATAAAAGCGACTTCAACGGCATCGAAAACCACGAATATTCTGTCATCGCTGTACATTTCTGCGTCTGCCGCTGTACTCAACACACACGAGACAACATGGACTTACGCAGACATCGCAGACTTACTGACCGAACAGTTCACCAACACCTGAGGCTCTTCGGCTCCGGCATATCAGGAACATGGATGCGGTAATAATGCAGAATGATGTCGATACGATTACGAGTCTGTCCAGGAAAGGTGGAAGAGCCCGCATGTTCTCATAGTTCGTACGCATCAGCTGCCCCATATTGGCGCCTCGGCAGGAAAGAAGGTGGTCGGATGAAGAGGAATGCACGGTCGGTGAAGCCGCATTGCGAAGGTCAGGAAACAGACTCCTGGCCGATATGCTTCAAGGTTGGAAAAGAAACCGATGAAACAGCTCAGGCGCATCATAAAAACAAGATGAAAACTGGCACCAACCCTGTTCGGCCTCGTCCAGCCATTCCACACTCGCCTTCACATAATTATCAAAACCCGCATTCGCTGTTCCCGCGTGACATGATAAAAGGAACTCAGAAAGGAAAAGAAAAATTGCCGACTTCACCGGATCAAAGGGATAGAACCATAAGGATGCAGAATGCAGACATCCTTTATCCGCTGCAACGACACTCGCTGCCGACTAGTCAAACACAAAGGTCGAGCAAGGTCAGAGGCTGAAAATACTGCTTCTTGATTTTTCCCACTTAGCCGTTTTGGGAATATGGACGATCGATAAGACGTCCTTCCTGCTCTGTAAGCATATCGATGATCAACGAAGCGTCACCAATTTCAGAGAACGCCAGAACAATAGCGGCTGCAATATCATAGTAAAACAATCTGAAAAGAGCGCCGTGCAGCTTGCATTATGCACAGTAGTGCAAACAGGTGCAGAGAAAAGCTCGCTTTCATTCTGCCGGTGCAACTTTCTACTATCGCAAAGAAATACAAAAATACAGTCTCTACAGAAATTTATTTAGAAAAGTTTGGCTGATTCAAAATAGGGTAACTTTGCACCACAATTTGACTACGGTCCCGCTCGTCTATCAGTTGGGACGAGAGATTTTCATTCTCTAGAGAGCAGTTCGACTCTGCTAGGGACTACAAGTAAAATAAAAGAGAAACAAAGATGGCAAATCACAAATCATCATTGAAGAGAATCCGTCAGGACAAAGTCAGGACGCTGCACTGCAGATACTATGCACGGAGCTATGCGTAATGCTGTTCCATAAGCTGCGTAATATGACGGATAAGGATGAGGCTACCAAGCTCTATCCTGCCGTGCAGAAGATACTGGACGAAAGTTGGCGAAGACCAATATCATCCACAAGAACAAGGCAGCCAATCTGAAGTCTGCCCTCTGCAGACATATAGCAGCACTTGGATAAAGTTTTTCTGCCATAGCTGAAAAATGCAAATACGCATGCAGGACTGCTCGTCTAGATACGTCGATCCCGGCACAGTGTCCCACTGCTTCGAGCGCACGCACCGCCATAAGCAGAAAGGATGCTGGACCAGTGGATAATTAATGACACACTGCACTGATTCTTTTGTTGTCAGTGTGTCAAGAATGAAACACCAATGGTGTTGAGGTGTGTGCAATGGTGTCAGGAAGCTTAGTGCGGATCACGTTAAGTAATATAATCGGATAGAAGTGGTTTTTGTTGGATTTCTAGATAGGCTCTGAATAAACGTTATAATCGCTAAAGAGTCTGCCGTAGAAGATATACTTCAGGATAAGACATAGTCTGGCATTCATCTGCGGCTGATGCGCTTATGGTCGATCTGCTGTGAAATTATTTTTTGCCACCATGTCACTCTGCAAAACATATAACATACTGATAAACAATGTATTATTGAAAGAGATGTTAAAAGTGACAACAAATGAAAATAAAGCTTTTAGTAATGACAGTTGGTAATTCTGATCCTCATTCCCAGCATCGGGCTGCTTTTAAACTTTGAAGATTTCTTCACAACATATATGAAGAATGGGATTTACGACGAAGATCTACTGTCTCCGGGACCAACATCGGAGTTTCCACAGGGCGATGAGTCGAAATCGAAAGCGAGGAATCAACACTGACTACAAATGGTCGTGAAAACACACGCATGACCAGTCGCTATCTATCTGACAGACGACCTTTGCACAACCGGTTTTTATTTCTGTATCTGACAGAGAAAGAAAGCGTATCTTTGCAGCCTCTAAAAGCAATCTAACGAAAATGGCAGAAAATCGAGACGAACGAATGGTACTCCGCCATAGTAGCATCCAGGTCCTCGAGAAGCTCGAGCGGTACGGAAACGTCACCTGCCGTACGCATTGGCGACATCAGCGAAAAAGGACTACACCATGATTAGCAGGACCGTCGACAGCTCCATCTGAAGCAAGGGGCAATGGCAGGCTATTGCAAGAACATCCAGGGTGACCGTCAGCAGAACAAAGCTCCGTTGCGGTTGAGGGCGCTGTCGTGGTATTCCTGTCGACGAACATAGAGAAAGCTCCACAAAAGTGCCCTCGAGGGTTATCATGCAGCCGTCTGCACGCCGGCGGAAGAGTTCGTACAAGGGCTCCCTAGAAAGTCGGCGGAGTCTACGCGGAGTGAAGATCTGCTGTGAACCGCCTCTCGACCCATATGGAAATCACAGGTGTTCCGCGACGGGAAAATCTACCATGCAGGAATATGAGAGAAGCCTCCTCTATCCGTAAAGAGTTGTCGGCGAGACAGAGGAAGACAGGTACACGCCACAGCAGTTCTGGCCCAGATGCCCGGCATCTTCTACCACTGAGTCTTCCAGTGGGACGCCGTGGCTCGCCGTGGCCCGCGCGCGCAGCGTACCTGAACTGCAGGCACCAGGATGCGCTTTCCGACCTCCGTCGACGCGAAACCGGCAAGACACTGAACAGAGAGTGCTTCCGCGCAAGGACTGTCTGAAAGACGCCGTTATCGTTGAGCCGCCACCGCCAGCATCTCTTCTGACGACGTAATATACCTCAAGACCGAAAAGCAGGGTGTCCCCATGAGGTGGCCGTGATGCCACCAACACAGACTATGCGAGAATATCCCACTCCTATAAACAAACAACATCAACACCCATCAGGAGGTGCCATCTGCAAGGTTTCAGGGTGGCGCTGGCCCGTACGCTGAAAAGCATGCACGCCGACATTGACCCGCGGATCTCAAGCGAGATGGCCAAGAGCAGGATCGACGTGAGCGAGGATTTTTCCGTGAAAGGACTGACGCGTCTGTCTCATCAAAGTGGCTGAGCACCGGTTTGAAGGCCAGACCCAGAACAAAGCTGGGCAACGGTGAGTGTCAGGTGCCGCCACAGCGGAAGCTGTCGGCGAGGGCACTGACCGACTGCATGCAAGAACATCCGAACGAGGCCAAAGATGATCTGCAGCAAAGGTAATTCTTGCCGCTGCGGCACGTGTCACAGCACGCAAGGCGCGAAAGCGTACAGCGCAAGAACGTGATGAGCGGCGGCGGACTGCCCGGGAAACTGGCCGACTGCTCCAGCAAGGATCGAAGACTGCGAAATATTCCTCATCCGAGGTGATTCTGCCGGCGGTTCACAGGCAGGGAGGACGACCGTTACACACGGGCCATTCTTCCGCTCCGCGGCGAATTCTGAACGTGGAGAAAGTACAGCGTCACCGTGTATTCGAAGCAGAGTCCGTCATGACATCATCCGGTCATCGGTGATCCGTTTTCGGTGTCGAAGATGAGGCGACTTCGAGATAAAATACCGACAAACTGCGTTACGACAAGATCATCATCATGACCGATGCCGATGTCGATGGTTCCCACATCGACACACTGATTATGACAACTTTCTATCGGTATATGCCGAAAGTCATCGAGCAAGGACATCCTGTACATGTACCTCTCTATGAGTGTACATACAAGAAAGTGAGCGAATACTGCTACACTGACCGGCGGCAAAGCGTTCCTCGACAAAGTCGAAACGGTGTTGAGAGGGCAGGAAAACCATCACACACAGCGTTCTAGGGTCTCGGCGAGATGAGCCCGGAGCAGCTATGGGAGACGACCATGGATCCCAGACACGCCTGCTGAAACAGGTAACCATCGAGAATGCCGCTGATGCCGACGATTTTCTCCATGCTGATAGGGCGACGACGTAGAACCCGCCGCTGAGATTTCCATCAGAAAAATACCACCTATGCCAATATCGACGCATAGTGCGGGGTAGTTTTACCATAAGACCCCAGGGCTGATATCTGTGTACACAAGAATCCCTGGTACATGGCGAGGTGACCAAGGAACATGGGCAGAGACTGCCAATCGAGCTCCTCCTCTCACGAAACAAAGGAGGGAGCTTTCATTCAGCTCAACCTCTGCCATCCATTCATCATCCGTCAGCCCATTACTGCTGCCGCATATCCCACAGGAGGCCTTGGAAATTCCCTATCATGCTGTCACAAAGCAAGGACAAATGACGAAACATAAGACTCACAGTAGATAGCGCATGCAAGCACATCTGCCCCCGAGGGACTACGTGACGACGATCTCATCCTCTTCGAGGACATAACAAGTACGCTGCTGGAAGTTTCATCCCATGAAATCGCTTCTCTTTGCACTCTATACCCAGCGGAAGGCCCGGTCACAGTCGACACCAAGAGCATGAAGTAAGCCGAGGGAGATGTCATCATCATCTGAAGGACAGGTCGTCGGCGACTACAGACTGTCGAACGACTGCAAAGACCGTAATCATCCTGTCATGCGATTTTTAACAGAACATCGTAGCAGCATCACGAACTCTCCGCCCTCTTCCTCTTGGCTATGTACATCCGTCTTCCATCTCGACCTGACGGGCAAAAAGGCTAGCAGAAGCGGCATCCTGCACATCCGTCAGAAAGTCGTAGACACCAGTCACAGATTCCGCCGGGAACTGGTCATGACAGTACTGAAGGCACTGATTATCGATATGAGTAATGTCATCTACGGTTCCAACAGGTAGGAGATGAGAACCAGACACATTAGAGGTCATCTTCCGCACCTTCACTTACAGGCCGTGAGAGAACTACCGCACAGAAAAGGCGTGTCGGATGGTACGCAAGCACCTGTGCATTACGTGAAATACCTCTCTGAAACGGTACGTACCGTCAGCAGGCGTACACCAGCGAATGGATTGACTCTTACGTCACCGTGAACTGCGCGTCATGTTGAAGAACAGCACGATGAGCATCAAGCAAAATTGCCGACGAAATGAGTCGTAACCAGAAGTTTATGGGAAATGATATAAAGACACGTAGGGATGAGTCCGTCGCAGTTCAGGAAGGCTGACGAGTGACAAGTCAACGAAAGTCGATACTGACAGTGGAACCCAGAACTTGTCTTCCGGACTGCCAGCCAGTCTATCCGTCAACCTGCCAGTCAGTCGTGCCACCTCGCACAACTCTATCGCCATTCCTGCCGAATCTGCGGATGGCGAAACCATCAAGAACTTATAAAGGGAAGATCGGTTCTTCTCCCTCGTGCATCAGCACAGATGCGCGGTGATGGTAATTGATTCCACGGGTTCCCGTTTGCCGAAGTCTTTCACACGAGATCGGATACAACGAACAGGAAATGGGTTTACGAGCCGTCCTGCCTGCTGCAATAGAGACGTTCCAACGCACAAGACCCGAGCAGCCATGCTCCTGGCAGGTGAAGACACAGTCCCCACCACCCGACGATACTTGTCACTAATTCCCCTCCTCATCATCATAAGTACCAATCTGCCGATCGATTGACAGACTGTCCGGAGAGCAGACGGGTCAACTTGAGACTGTATCCAGGGCATTTCTCAATCTCCAGCGTCCGTCCATGGTGACCGAGCGTTTCAGCATCCCCTCAACATACACCTGGCCATGACGCTTGTCGAGGTCGCATGAACTTTCACCGTAAGAATGTCCGTGCAGACACAGAACATTGCCTACTTCATGATATACATGATCATACGTGTTGCCCATCTCTTCGCTAAATTGTTTCGTTATCCACTGTTCTCTACCGTTCACCGGACAGCCTCTCTCTCGCATAGTACAGCCATTCCAAATTCTTTTCTTGAAAAGTCTTTCTCTTTCACGAGAATCATCTTTCTTTTCGTGAAAGTCGTTTTATCACCATGAAAAGAGCTCTCTCTGCACAGCATCTTAAAGTTCATAAAGGATGCGGAACTGTGTTGCCCTATAAGCCTAACAGGCCAAAATGCATCGGCCAGTACGCTTTGGGCAAACCGCCGAGCGTCAAGCCCCGCAAGCCTGTTCACCCTGACGGATCGTCGCTCACGCTCATCCAGTCTACAGGCTGGTTCCATTCTCCTCAAATACTCATTGCGGTGTGTAGAAATGTTTCCCTTCATCCTTCTCTCTACGGCGGGCTGCCGAGAGAAGGAGTGTATCGCCTTCAATACCTTGTACTCTTATCGTCTACGTGAATCAATCGCTCCTTGCGCTGTGCTCTACGTCACAAACATAAAGACAATATATCGATCGCATCCAGCGCCACTGATGCATCAAAAGCGCGCATCACTTGTGCTTCCGATGGCTGTCAGGTCTATTCTGCTAGTGTACGGTCAATGTCGTGTTCAACTTCTTACACTGTTCAGCCCAAGCGTGTAAAGATCCTTGGCTTATCAGGAGCCAGTCAAACTCATCGAGTGCATTGGTAGCAGGTCCGCAGCTTGAGAGTGGAAGCGGTGCTGTCAGGCACTGGAAAAGCTCAGCCCATGGCCTGACCTGGATTGGAATAAAGGTCCTGCCCCATAATGACCTTGCAACATCAGGCGGACAAGATTGAAGCGTTGAAATCTTATCTTCTGGCGGATGGCATGTACGGTTCTTATACTCCTCACACCTTTTCACAATTCCTTATAATGGTTTATCCTCTTCCTTTTCCAGCTTTCTCACGCCACAACTCTTCTACAAAATCTTCCATTGCAGTTAGACAGCATTACAATCAACTGGATCGAGTCACAAGCGGTCAGATGGGCATTACAGCGAGAACTGGTGCTGACTGATTTTCTCCCAGTTTGCAGAAGCGGTGAGATGTACACTCTCTCGAGGAATACAGCGGCATGAGGGTCGATCAGGCTTTCTTGCTGCAAAGCCACCCCAAAGCATAAAGCCAGATTCTCCCGTCCTCGCTGGGTGCCTTGATGGCGGCATCCCAGTAAATGTGCCCCCACCCTAACCGCTGGTGGCTGTTTGCGACGTGTGTGCCGGACGGTCCAGCGTGGCGTTGAGCAGGGCCCCTGCTCCGCCCAGCGCGTCAAGTCACCCGGATTGACGGGCAGGCATGCAGATCGGCGGCAATCTCATATATAGATATTCTGCAATGACGGCGGGGCGGCGCACCCCATCCGTGCAGGAGAAACTCAACCCCATTACCTGTCCCGGCTCCATGGTAGGGGTCTGTCAAATGTGGCAGCCTTCACACCTTGTCAGAAAGGACAGAGTTGAATGCAGTGAAAATCAGCCTGCCCGGCGGTAGCAGGAAACTGCGCATACTCTACTCACCTGCTCTGTCAGCTGGTGGTAAGACTTATCCACCCTTGACCGTTGTTCCCAGAATGTTCTATCTTACACTCATCGTTTCGTTCTCACTAAAAATTGTAAAGTTCAAATAATAGAAACAAAAGTCATTACCCATTCCGGCACGACTTTTATCTATTCACACCAATCACTTACTTCTTGTTCGGCACTGTTTCCTGCTGCACTTCTGTGCCTTCTTCGACCTGTCATTGCGACGAATCCTTCTTACAGTTCTGCTTGTCCTGTTTGCAGCATTTCATCTTTCTTGGCAGGGCTTTGCCGGCTGGCTATGCAGCAGGCCTTTGCATGCTTCGGACATTTCTTTTGCCTGCGGACAAGCCTGCCTGCTAGAACACTCCGCACTTGTCTGCGTCCTGTGCCTGTGCAGTTACTGTACAAAGACTGAATGCTACTACGAAAAGTACTCTTCTTGTCCTTAATCTTTTACTGTTTAAAATTATCTAGTTCTGCCGAACATCTAAGTCTCTCTTACCCGCCGCCTCTTGAAGCATATCTTTGGCTGCAATAAAAAAGCCGTAATTAGGGCGACTTTTTCTTATTCAAATAAAGGATATAGAAGCTCAATTACTTCTTTTAGCACCTATTTTTTCCCAGTAATCTTTTCCTTCTCCTTAAGATGAAGCCTTTTCTATTCAGTTTGCTTGACACACTCTCTTTTCTTTACATCAGACTTCCAACCTTGGCTTCCTTCTCAGCGTACTTTACTTTTGATTCAGCTTTCTTTGCATCAACTGAATTCTTTCTTACCTCTTTTCTCTGTTCTACCTCGTCTCCGCCACCTTCTTCCCTTTTGGCATCAAGTTCTCTGCATCAGCATGAACTTCTCTTTTACCAAACTTTCTCTGCATTCTTGGCTTCAGAATTACTTTCTTTGGCAATATCGATACGCTGACCGGTTTGTTCTGTTATCACTTTCGTCTGTCTGACATATATGCATAAGAGACAAGAATCCTGCAAGTACTTAACAATAATGCAGATTTACGAATCTCATTGTTTCAATCTTAAAATAACAATACTTATATTATATAAAAAGGCCATGAAAGAGACTCTCGACGTAAAGATGAAAAAACGGTAAAATACCAAACGGCCTTTGGGAGTTTTCTTATTTTCGGATTATTAATCAGTCTGCAATCAGGTTTTACCTGTCATGTCAGACAGCTGTTCCAATCCATATTATGGAGGATGGAAGGGCGCCAATGAACGCCCGTCTTTGACCGTCCTTGGTGTTGTCGTAACGCCTGGATCAAACGGAACCGGATTCAGCGAGTGGGCAGTGTTCGGCGTACAAGCCATCATTGATGGCGTGGTCAGCATTGCCGTCGGCGATGATGATAGCCTCGTAATCATTGGCCTTGGCAGCTTCGACCAACCTCCTTTTGGCTGGTCGATGGCCACACTGCTTTAGCGATGGCATGGTAAAACTTCCTGTATGATACCATATCACCATTGGCAAAATTCACACGATAAAGAAATCCATACTGCGTATTGATGGCACCGACGAGCTTGTCCTTCACCTCAAGCACTCATCTCGGCTTCAGGTCGTAGGTTTGCTACCTTCGGCTTGAATGAACCCGGAATGCGGTCCTCCTCGAAGGCTGCTCGCGGCCACGCGTTGAAGAAAGAAGTCACGTGTGCATACTTTTCCATCTCGGCTGTATACAGCTGACGCTTGACCGGCAGGATCTCCTTGGGGGTATCTACGACATTTCTTTAGGAAAGTACGTATACCCTTGAAGTTAGCATCATAAGGAGTCATGCGGTAATACTGGATCCTTGATGTGCATACCCTCCTCCGGCATATCGCCCTGGTGGGCGTGGGTCAGCGGCTCCGGCTGGTCATTGCGGAGATTGATGGGGTAGCGAACGTCAACCCTCCTGGATGGTTCCATCAACGAAGAATTGTTATCGGCCCGATGAACTCGTCAGTCCCTGCGTCAGCATAACTTGGCAATATTTTATCCAATATAGCCTGGTTGCCTTTTGCCTGGAAGAGCAGGTCGTTAAGCCTCTTTCGCACGGTTCCATCGGTTGTGCGGTCCATGAGGCCAGAGCGATGGGGAGCGACGTGTTCTCGTTATCACAGACTTTGATGTCGGCGATGAGCAGGACCACTCTTCGGATTTTAATAAATGTCCGCGTGGAGCAGTGGACATGTCATCTTTTCCAGGTTGTATTCCTTGCCGATTTCTTGATGAGCTTGAAGTGTGCCAGTGAAGAGTGTGGACTCCGCCGGTAGAAGTCAGTCCCATCAGGTGGAGCTTGCTTGCCTGTCGCTGCATGGCTAGCTTGTAGGCATCATTGATGCCCGGTTCTTCAATATATATCACCTGTCGAGCGGGCCTTTGTTGATCTTCACGAGGTCCTGATAGACAATACGGCGCTCTCGATATTCAGGTGTCCCACCTCCGAAGTTGCCCATCTGGCTGCAGGCAGGCCGCCCATCTTTCACCCGAAAGCCTCGCAACTCGCGAATGTGCGCATGACCGCACTCAAATAATCTAAGAAAAGAGTGTCGGTGTGTTGTAAATCACATCGCCTCTGTCATGCTGTCTATCCGTTACCCGGATCCGTCAAGGATCACGCTTTCTTGCATCATTTTACCTTTATGTTATTGTCTTCGTTTCTGCAAAAGGTACGATAAAAGCACAAGACCGTGGCAAAAGGTGTTGGAATTTCTACGGTCGGGGACCGCGACATGTACGTCAAGTTCCCTCTGCAAGACGGCCACCGGCCACTCACAGCAGTGTAACAGCTTCCCGATGCTCGCGAGCTGAATGTTGACACTGCGCCATACCCCATGAGCTAGCTGGTACAGCGGAACGTTGCGGGCACGCCCACCCATCTGCCTTTTTCTTTGGCTTGCACTCACTTTGCAGCCGGCATTGTCTTTCAACGCACGAAGTGCCTCTCTGATCCAGCTAACGGATCGACAGAACGCAACATATGCAGACCGGCTGCACCTGCCACTTGGGACTGACAAAGAACACCCACGATGACGCTCTTCCCTTGTACGCAGGTTTCCTGCAACACTGGAGGATAACGGAGGATTGTCAGTCATGAACGCATTTGAAAGTCTTATCGAAACAGGGGGTTCTCAAAGGAACATACCACGTCTTGGCTCCGGTCCATCGTCACCGTGCTCCTTGTCCATATGCGGCATGGCACAGATGCCGTGTCACAGCAGGCAGCGAACTGGGTTCGTCTTTGGATCTTTGGGTGAAAAGAGCATTTCTCTCCTTTCTTTTCTTTCGAGTCTCATCATTTTGATGCTGTGCATCCGCATTTCCAACAGCAACAAAACACATCAGCAATACATAAAATAATTTTGTCTTCATAATCATGAATTGCTTTTGGCATCTAACATATAGTACACTTCATTTCATATTCCATCAAAAGATTGTAATCATATTTTCTCCATCCATAAGGACTGGGCGGATCATCAAAATTCCGTAGCCGGCGCTTAAACGCAAATCACGCCGCCACGCAGGTTTATAGAAATGGTGATGACAATCATTGGAACTTATTGTCAGTGCAAAGGTGAAGCAAGAAGAAGACAGCAATACATCTGCGCTTTACTTGGCACATATACGGATAGCCACCGCACTGGTTGTCAGAACTATCCATTTCCTTGTCCATGGATTCTGACACAACGGCGATTTGGCTGTACCACATAGAATGCGGTCTTTGCAAAACATGAAAAGAGAACTGCCCAGATTATTTTCAACACCGCTCATGCCACCAAAGGAGACTGCTGGCTCACCCCTGCCACCGACGATGGAATCGCATGGATGCGTTCGATGCGTATTGCTCAGAAACACGACACCCGCAATGCGATACCAGCTGAAAGCAGCAGAAAAGCATCTTTTCAACGTAACGGAAGACTCTCTTAGTTCACGACTTCTGCATTACCGTATTGCACTGCTGAATGCGGTAATGGGGCCTACAGGCTGGCACTCGACTACCTCAACCATGCTGCCAGACATACCGACGACAGTAAAAAAAATAATCGTCTGGCACATTACCCGAAAACTTCTGTCCTCAACCAAATGGGACCGCGACTCGGCATTGTTGTATATAAAAAAAAGCAGGAGGCGTTTCAGCCCCCGCATCAGAAAGACCAGGAAGAAAGCATAAGAGAGATACGTACACGAATCGAAAAAACAGATTCTTTCGGTTTCACCGGAGAAGGACATTGAGATCGTACAGATACAGGACCGTTATGAGGGTGGCACTGGCACAGCAAAGCCCAGTTGCAGCTGTACATTGCTTATCTTCTCCTGCTCATCGCCGTGCTCATCGGCATTATCGTGTGTTCCGCCGGCGTATGTGCAACCAACAGCTCCGCTTTCTATCGCCAACAACAGCAGGAAACAGAACAGAATATCCAGCGTATCTTTACGACAGAAAGATACGACAATCGATGAAATGAGTTGATATTGGACGAGAAAAATTCATGAGCTGAACAGCTGAAGCAAAAGATTCCGCACATAAACGGAATGAGAAAACATCCGAATCTATCGGACCAGATTAACCGTGGAGTCACATGCTCTACCGATTCTGAAAGGCGACAACCTCATGCTAGATGGGCAAACGAGAGCAAATAGGCACTCAACGCCATCATACCCAGTTACGACTACGAACCGGCGACAGCTCAACAATCCCTGTTGTTTTCACACCCAAGGAGACCTTTATTACATTTGCATGGAACAGAACGGCATCACCGACGAGCAGAAAGCCACAGCTTTCTGCTGCACGGCACAGGGGCGGTGAGGTCGATAAAGCCGGATGAGGAAAAAGATGGAGAACGGAATCGCTAACCCCGAACGGAAGTCCGTCACGTTTCATTCCCACCCAATGACAGAAACAGCCCGTATGAAAAAACAATATGGGAACATCGGAGTGTCACAGTTTCATTCCTTGTTATGGATCACCCTCTTCATTTGGCGGTCTCTTTCGGGCATATTCTCCCATCTCCCCGTAGCCTGCAGGATTGGGATGCAGCCAGTCGCCGATGCTATCTGTCGCAGCCGTTCCGTGCGGAGGATCACGCAGAAGGACATCAAAATCGATGAAACCGTCTATTTCACGTGTTGTCTCAGGTCCATTCGTTCACCCGTTCTGCGTGCTTTCACGCTCGCGAAGCAGCCCTTGCAGCCACGGAAGGGAGTTATCGTCTCTATATAGACCTTGAGTCCGTGCAGGCGGGCTTTCCCGATCATTGGCATGATAGGCTTTGCGAGCTGCCGCCGTTTCTTCCGGATTCATCGACGCACTGATATCGTTGATTGCCTCAAAGATGACTGCACGAAGTCCTCGCTGCCCCAGTATATCCCCGGTCGAATCGTTCTTTCCAGCGTCCCAGTCCCACGGGAGAGGATGCGGTTGCTGCCGATTCCGAGGTCTTAAATCTTCGTTCTGGTAGCTTTGAACTATTGAAGCGAGTATCGCCATTCAATGCAGTTGACAGGAAGTCGGGCCATGGTCCTGCATTGGTCGTACTGCCCTTTCCATCGGTTGCGTTGCTGCCAAGGATGGCTATACTGGAAGCCGTTGCATCGTTAATGCTCCATGGCCGAGATATTGAACCAGTGGTCTTCCCAAAGCGGTAGAAAAATCGGTATAGGCATTTGTCACACCCGCAATATATAAGAGGTGGTGTGCGACCCATGTGGATCGTCGGTCTTTAAGTTTTCAGGTAATTTGATGGTAATGGTGATATCGCCCAGTTGATGTACAAACTGCAATGCATCTGAAAGATTTAGCCTTGCCCGCAGGAATTGTTACCCGTCGTTTTCGCCGAACTGCAGATACTGCTGAACGCTTCTGTGGTCTCGGGACCGTTCCGCCCCGGCCACATAGACACCGTTATCCTTTTGACGCCCTGAAGAGCATTCATTGTCAGCGTTGCAGGCGGATGACACCTGCCGATGCTGACCTTCACCTGCCGCACGGAGCGGTCGGTCATTTGGTTGCTAAAGCATAAACGCCTTGTCGACCGTCTGCGGCGCACATGGCCCATGTTCCCACCCACGTGTTGCTGCGCATGGACAGTGGAGGGTTGCAAACAAAAGAATGTGCAAATGTTTCTTGGTCATGAGGAATCATGAAAAACAAGAAAATTACACATACTGCGGGTTCTGCGTCTGGCAAATGCTCTAACAACGTTTTACCACGTGTTTCATCCTGCATCCCTGCGGCTTCAGCCGATAAGTTTATTTCCTCAACACGCATCAGCGGGACTGATACATTAGCATCGTATTTTGGACATCAGCCTGCCGCACAGGAACTTCAAAGACAAACCGCGACCGTATTTGAGTATTCCATCCCCTGACTTGTGGATGCGATGACACCAGGAGTAGCCTCCTGCTTGCTGATGGCATCCGCTGTTTCGTTGTCCGAAGAGAAGTCCACCAGCCTCTATAATGGGAAACTGCATTGGAATCAGAATAGATGACACAATCACCATCACGCCATCATGAAGAGTACATCCGCCGTCGAACTGGCCTTCTTCCATCACATATCCCCAGGAGTCGTCAAATGTCATTCCTTTGATATTGGGGGTCGGTAGAAGGAACTGTGTATAAACATCCAGGAACTGTTAGGTTGTTGAAACCATTGTCACGGCTCAAAACCATTTCACCATCATCGTGTAGCCCTGTTGGTGCCAGCTTACATACTTCTCGGCATTCGCCCAGTCCTGCTTCTCGATAGTACGTGCCTTGAGGCCGCGCGATACCGATATCAGGTATATACTTGTCCGATCTCTTAGTTCGCAACATACTTCTCTGCTGCGTCAAGATCCTTCAGAATGAACAAAGCTTCCTCCCGTCATACGCTCACTCGCGAGTAGCTCCCGCAATGCACGCAACTCATCAGCCTTAATTGCTGTCGCGGCTTTTTGATCAACCGAAGGCGTTTTGCCGTATACATACGCCCAAGTCCAGATAGAACATGCGCATCGCATACAACACCAGCCTTTTTATGTTTTCGGTTCTTTACATCCGTAGTTCTCGCATCTTTTGATGACGTTGTTACAGCTCGCGCAATCCACGAATAGCAGGCCCATGGAACCAACGGCATAACCAGATGCCAGGTACGGACGTTGTTGTACCAGGTGGTAAGATGATTATTGTTACCCGCTGGCACGACATCCTGTTTCAACATCACGGTATGTTGCGTATAGTCGAAATCACATGTTGTTTTGGTGGGAGAATACGTTCTCTTCCGCTGAGGTTCGTCTGTCGCGCTGACCATGTTACTGTGCTAAGCACCCGAGCTCTCGCCACCTGATCCAGTGAAGGGACATCGCTCATGCGGCTCTACCCTTCGATACAACCTGCAAAGGCGCAGAAGTGCCTAAAGCCGCCAGGAGTATTGTTGAAAAATCTTATTCATTGTCAGTCTTTTTGTTAATTAGAAAGAAACCTGCAGACCGCCCATGACTGTACGTACAGGCGCATAGAATTGACACCCGAGTGAGATGTTCCTGAAGCTGAAGCGATCAAGTCCCTTTCAGGCAGACCAGAAGCCAAAGGTTCTGTCCTTGTACATAAAGACGGATTTTTGCTCAGCATCAACTTACGGATCAGCTTTTGCCGGAATCGGTATAAACGACCGTAAACGATTGGAAATTGAGGAACCGCGCACTCGTAAGGAACTGCGTGGACTGAGCCGTCAAGTCAGGATCCGTGCATGAAAAGCGGAATATCGGTAGAAGTATTGTTTGGAGTCCAAGACTTCAATATATCCTTGGACAGATTTGATCTCTTTTGTCCTGACATTATTCATCAGCGAAGCATAGCCGGAAAATCATGATCTTAATGCCGATCTGATAGTCAAATGTAGCATTGAGGTCAAAATCAAACTCAGTGTCGTAGTGGAAGTCGCCATTGGCAGCCGCAAAATATCTCATGGGTATAATTGTGCTTGCTCAATCCGTCGTTGTGAAAGAATGCTTTCGTTCCCGCTTGTTACTGTTTGACAGCCTGCCGGCTTTGAACTCCTTGTAGATGTCCTCGTCAACCCAGTAAGCGGCTGTCCTTTTCATTCACACCGACACCAGCCATCATTCCATTGTAGAGTGGTTGACCTTCGCTACCACATCGGGATATTGAATCCCGCATTGACATCCGCCTGTGAGAATCCGCCATACTGTGCAATCTGGTAGGTCGAGCCAAAGCCTTTTGCACGGTTGTGAGAAATATTCGCCGAAGCACTCCATGCCAACATTTCGTACGGATGATGTGTCCGCCGAGCGTAAACTCGACACCTGAGTTGTGGATGTCTCCAATGTTACCATAGTAACCCGCTGCACACCCACACTCTCCGGAACAGCAGCCAGAAAAGCATATCCGTTGTCTTCTTGGTATAGTAGTTGAGCTCATCATTCAAACGGTTCTGGAAGAGCAAGAACTCAATACCGAAGTTGAAATTAGGTGGTTGTCCCAGGTAAATGTCAGGATTGCCAATGGAAGTGAACGAAGGCAACATCGACTTCTCACCACGTACCAGGCGTAATAGTCAAATATAGTTGAAATCAGGAATACCATCGTTACCCTGCTGTCCGATAGAGACTTTAAAACTTCAGATTGTCAAACCCACTTTGGCATCTCAGATCCTGGAAGAACTTTTTTCTGCTGAGAATCACGCTCCTCCAATGCCCAGAAGTTACCCCAACGGTTTTTCTTTTCACGAAGCGGCTGGAAGCATCACGACGGAAAGAAGCCCGTGCGAAATACTTCTGGGTCATAGTTATAAAGCAGATTGGCGAAAATATCCTTCCACATTATAGATGGTACGATAAGAATAGCTGTCATAACGATCGCAAACGCATTGATTTCCTTGATATCCGGCGAGAAGCCACCACGAGTCAATGCTTCCAGATAGTTGTAATCAGACTCTGTACCACTCTGCAGTCCTACCATCAGCTGACATCATGCAGGCCAGCTACCTTTATGCCCTCGTCAACGTCTGGACATAGTTCCAACGATAGCCAACACCAGTATCCTTATTAATGCGCCCTTGTCCGCAGCAGCAGCGCCAATAAAAGGATTCTCACAGAAAGAATAACGTGCCGCAAAAGGCGATGGAGTTCATCGAGCTGAATTTCAAACCATGGAGTCAACGCAATATCAAAGTTGTCTGTCCCTGTCAACCGATCGAGTACGTATTCTCGCTTTGTTGTACTGCTCAGAGCGCAGCCCATGGGTTACCCAGTGCGTGAGGAAAGGCGTCCCGATGCTCCGATAGTTTGCTGACGCAAGTACACCGGGAAGTCATATTTCGCGATCGCATTGATCGGTAGCAATCACTGACTACTGTCTGCATCCAGTGCACGAACGCAGACAGGATAGATAGGAGCAATATACTGGAGTGAAATAAACCCGAGATTAGCCGCATCAGTCTTGGTAATCGCTCAGATTAGATTCGACTCACGGTCAGTAATGCACATATCCGGCATTTGCCAAGAGGTGCAGCCAGTTGGCAGTCTGATAGTCCGCCTTCAACCGAGCCGTAAACCGCTCAGTATCCGGAGCTCCTCCAGTACACCTTTCTTCTCAGGTAACCTCCACACTCGAGTAATCGCTCATCTTGAATCACCACTCACTTACATTGATGTTATACTCCTGACGTGAAATCGGCGGCGGTATGCTCTCATCCTTCCAGTCATCGGCTGGTAGGCAAACATTTCTGTACCACGACACTCGTAAGCGCAGTCCGAGTAGTCGCTCTTCGGATTCAACTTTACCATCGCTTCCGGATAAGACTCTCACCGGCGGGAAGTGTGCGGCGTGACTATACTGCAATCCGAAGCTGCCATTGCGATCGCGTTATCATTCGCCCACGATTAGCCTGTTCACGTAGTCACACCGCTTTCGTGAAAGCATAGTTGAAGAACTGTGAGCAGTAAGCTCCATGAACTCGCCGATCCCGTGATATACTGTCGCAGTCCTGAATACTGCGGCTCGTCGCACCCACTTCATCTCAGCATTGATACGGTTTGCCTTTCTGCTCTTTGCCTTTTCTTCGCTGTGTAATCAGTATGACACCCGCAGCACCGCGCGCACCATAAAGAGCAGGCAGAGGCATCCTTCAGAACGGTAACGCTTTCCTGATGTCGTCCTGCGGAATGTTGCTCAGAGTGGTGTTGCAGGATAAGGGAGCACCGTCGACGATGATCAACGGATCTGTAGACGATAAAGAGAAGCGATGTCTACGATATGGATGTTCGCATTTCCAGCACCGAGCACCGGATCCGCCTGTCAGCTGCAAGCCCGGGACCGACCCGACGAGCGCATCAGCCACATTGGTAGTAACTTTTCAAATCACGAACCGGACAACGGCTGCAGAACCGGCAAATGAAGCCTCGACTGCGGCACCGCAGGCAACGACCATCACCTCGTCCACTCACCTTCCCGTCCGGATCAAGTGTGATTGCGTGCGCCTGGCCCGCCAGCGTCTGGCGTTCTTCATGCGCGATGTAGGGACACTGTACTTTAGGAACCAGCCTGACAGGCAACGAGAAATGCCCGTTCATGTCCGGTCGCAGTTCCCGTGCCCTGCGTGCTACCACGAGGATAGACGCACCGGACTACGGCCGCTCCGTCATCTGAAGAGAGATTACGGTTCTCGCTGATCTGTTTGCAGCCAGTGCTGTTCCTACACAGAGGAAGAACACGGCTAAAAACATGGTTAGTCTCTCTCATAAAATCGCTTTTTGTTAACAATACAATATACTCTTGCTTTGTCTTACGCAACTGGTAAAAATTACTACGAAACCAATCGTCAGGTTCTTGCCGCAAGAGTGGCTCTCGTCAGATTACAGCTAGGTATAGTTTTCTCAACATCCAAGCAAACGTACACATAGTTTTATCTGCTATTAATTAAGAGTTCGGCAGCAAAATCTGTCGTTGTGATGGTCAGAAAACAAAATAACCATAAGCAAAAGCGGCTTCGCCAGCACTATTGTGGGTCATGCAATAATTTTACACTTTGACAGATAAACCCATTGAAAACATTCATATACAGCTCCCGTATCTCTTACAGAATGACAGTGGAGGCATTCTGGTCCCGGCAGACGGAGACAAGACCGGAAAAGACAGCAGAAAACCTGATTGAGAATATTCCCAACCGCTTGGGAACAAGTCGTTCCCAGGGCTTTGGGAATATCGTTCCGTGACGGCTTTGACCGTCAGCGTCTCATGCGGTCGGGAATGAGCGGTCTGCAGTTTAATGTTTTGGTTGCAGCAAAATGGAAGAAGTATGAATGCCCCGCCATTTAGATGAAAGCAACACGCTCAACGTGGTGATACTTGCTGTCATGGCCTGTTATCGCCGTTGCTATCTGTGCTGTCGAAAGGAGCCAGCACTTTCTTGCTTCCTGAAGAACTTTTTCCCGCCCATTCGCAGGGGTTATCTCGCCCACCGTCCTGGCTTTACGCTGACCGTCCTGGTAACGTGAGACAGACGGATTCCCCTGCCTTACTTCCATCTCCGAGTCCAGTGGCAGTCTGCCGACGTGCCGCCGGTCTTCGCGCTGGTGTCCGAAGACAGACGTGTCAGCCCATCTCTGCTGCGGTCATTCGCCCCAAGGTTGCGCCTCAAGCTCCTTTCTGGCATTCTTCAGCGCCCGGAATGTTTGGGGGATGTTCGGCAAAAGCCGCTGCACTGGTCTGTGCCGGTGTTGACAGACACATCGCAATGTGGTCAATGCTCATTCTGATATTTTCATTGTCGTTTGTCTGTTACATGGCTACAACGTCCGA
>BNJU01005191.1_pt1 | contig 60308 bp, 77 predicted proteins | sample 8539281 | NCBI WGS metagenome assembly BNJU01 (sample SAMD00202456, study PRJDB9452) | human saliva metagenome | isolation source: human saliva | place: Japan
TATCTCATTTTCTCATTATGGAGTTTTCCGATATTCCACTTCTTCTCTCGTCAATTCTCTATAATCTCCAACTTGTAAGTGTCCCGAGGGAGTCAACTCTCACGCTTTAACTTCTCTCTTCAATGTGAATCCACATTGTGCAATGTTTCAAACATTTTTCTTATCTGTCTCATTTCTTCCTTCAAAAAGTGCGTGATTCTAATTTCTCTTTTCCCAAGCCTTTCACTTTCGCAGGAGTCGATTCTTTTCGCTCAATCTACAACACGTGTTGTATTAGCCTACTAAATCCTTTTTCCTCAAGCTCTCTGTAATTTTGCAATATAGCTCTGAGATAGTCTTGGATGCACTTGCCTGATTAATTGTATTTCTCCATCGTCACCCAATGATGATCAAACCTTCTGTCCTATAGTCCAATCTACGTATGTAAACAAACGTCGATTTTATATAATCAATCGCCAATCTTCTTCCGAATTGTCCTCATTTGAACGCATAAAACCCTGGTTTTATTTAAATGTAATATTCAAATTTTGTATTTACTTTTTATTCTTTTCACCATCAACTCTTACCACATCTTCTGGCTTAATTTCCATCCCAATGATTGCTTCTTGTTTATTTACTGTTACTTCTTCCTTCGTTTTATCAATTCATCGGCTTTTCTTCTAGAGCAAAACTCCAGATTCTGCTATAGAGATCTATTTAGTCTCATACCTCTATTTTCCTATGTCCAAATTTCTTCCTCGTTTTCTTCTCTTTCTTCGTCCTCTAGCATTTGTATCTCTCTAAAATTGCCTCGCAACCAGAGCATCTCGTCTTTCCTGTTCCCAAAATAACTATAAAAATCATCAGACCACTGGATACAAATTTGTGTGTGCAATTGTTTTTCTTTCCCAGAAATATACCACTTGATCCAAAAGATTTGCTACCATTGCCCTTTTTCGACATTAACACTTCTTTATTTGTTCTATATTTCATGTTCTTGTGATAGGCCCTTTATATGCAATAATTGCCAAAGTTTCCATTGTTGTTGTTAATTTCTCATTTCAAATTTCGATTAGCTTTTCACATCTTTCTCCAAACATCGGATTTGACTCAACGAGAGTAATTCCATTTTCTATTCTCAAATTAATTTCATCCTATTTTCAGCTAAACTTTTTACTGCTCTATCTTTATCTCAAATTTCTCCATTTTATAGATTTTGCAAGATCATCAACTGATCAACAATTTCCTTCGAGAGAAAGCAATAACGCTTCTATCTTTCAATATTTTCTATTTTAATTTTCTTTCTCATATTTTCCATTTTCTCTTTCTTTTGGTACTGTGCCAAAGTATATCACAAGTGTGGAGAGCAAAATGCTCTCACAATCAATTTGTATTTCATACTCTGAAAACTTTAGTTTCGTTTGCTAATAAACCATTATTACCATCTAATTTCTTTTTACTAAATATTCTTACTGCAAACTCAATTTATTAATATTCTGAATTTGGAGAGAGTATATATTTTGTAATCAGGAAATTTTCTAAAATTTTAGCAATTCCATTTACAACCGCATGAGCTCGCATCATCTCCCACAGTTACTTTTTAATTTCAATTCTTCTTCAATTCTTTCTTTCAAGATTCTAATTCCAGCTCCTCCACACCAGATAAACTAAATTCCCTGTTTTCATAGATATCCGCATGCAACTACGGCTCAATTTCTTCCATTGATAATTCTTACATATCAATCATTGTAAGTATATGTTTCTAAAATAAGCTTTCATCTATTTCAGACGCTACTATTTTACAATACTTTTGGCTTAAATCCAACTTTCCATTTCTCTTCCTCTAATTTCAAAATGAACGAGTGTCATCAAACTCACTAATTGTATTTGTTGCACCAATGCTTGCTGTTCTTTTCTCCAATTAACAAACTTTTGATTATCTCTACATAGTTGATAATATCTTCATTTCAAATGATCTCTACGTACTCCTGAGATTTAGAAATAGCTGCTCCTACCCGAGCTTGATAAAGCGCAATTTCAGTGTGTTCCTCCACCCTATATCAACAATCAGAGTGTCCCTTTTTGGTTCCAAATAAATCAATTCCAACTCCACAGCTGCTGCAGTGGTCTCTTCAATCAAACATAAACTTCTTTAGCTCCAGCATCTTTTGACTGCTATCTGCCACAGCTCTTCTCTCTTTCACTTGTGTGTAACTCCACTTGGAACGCATAGTAGTACTCTCGAACTTTGAACTTTTATCTTTTCTAATTTTCTCATTCTTCTAACATCAGTTACTTCATAATGTGAAGTTAACTCCATCAATGGTCTAGTATTTCTGTATGCTTAGCTGTTCTTCCAATAATTTCTTTTGCTTTTTCTCCAATATATGTTCCACTTCATCTGTTTTATATTTATAGCAACATATGTTGGTTCAGCGCAAAATTCCTTCCCTTTGCACATACACTACTGTATTTACTGTCCCTAAACCTAATCGCTATATCTCTCTTGTTGATCTTGAGCTATGCGTTGCTGCTCCTCATGTCTTCTTTTGCATCGAAAAATCCCACAGAAACTTTATCTCCTTATATATTTTGCTATTTACATTAATTTAATTGTAACTTTTTCATACTAAACTCTTTCAAAATCATTCATCTACACCTGATGATGTGTTCATCAATAATTCCATTTTCTTTAGTTGTTCATAAACTTTGACGCTCTTGGAAAATCCCATACTTAACTCTCTTTGTGTATTAATGAGAGTGATGGCTCTGGCCTCTTGCCCTTACAATATCCAACCGCATTCTCAAAGAATGAATCCAACGTACCAAGCGTATATTTCATCTTGTTCAACTTTAAAATGTCATCTCTATACTCGTACACTTTCGAATCCATTTTCAACGCATGTTGTTAAATCGTAACTTCTTCGTCCGAAATAGATGACTCGCTCCCATTCTTTCCTAATTTGAGAGATCCACTTTGCTAACAATAGCATATCTCCTTTTCCTGCAACAGTCCAGCTCTCATCACATCCAATATTGCTCTTGAATCTACTTTATGATCTCAATGCTGAAACGAGGGAATTTCGTACTAGGTAAATTAGCTATATCAATCCCAGTTACAATATCTGTCGACGGTCTTTCGAGTAGCAACAATTAGATGAATCTCGCTGACAGTCTTCTGCTTTTGAGCTATTCTAACTATCAGATTCCCACGTACTCCAGAAACAGTCATCATCAAACTCAACCAACTCATCACGTAGACAATAACAATAAACGCATCTACTAGGTTTAATTTATTATAACGTCAATATTTTCGCCACCGATTTCTCAACCAACAGGTTTATATCCTCATGCTCCATCTCATTAACTTCTTGTTTAACGCCAATGCCGCTTGATGTGTGGATCAGCGAGTTACTGGAACTAATAAATGTGGCATTCCATTATATGGCATTAATTCTACCATCTTTCGGATCAACTTCATAATAAATCTAACTTCTTTTCTGACTTTTTAGAATTAATGTAGAGATCACCGTATTTATTGCTACGATTTCCCTGGAACCAGTTTGGACCAGCAATTAATCAAATGTGGTGTCTTAGCAATATCAATTATTTTATCACGTCCAACCACATCTCCTAAAATAAGAGCATTTAAATCTCCCTTTTCTAATTCTTTATTTTTATTGTAATATTGAAATAAAGCTGGTCTCTTTATTTTCTTCTGACGTTTCAATCCCAATCATGTTTTCCCTGGAATTGGTGTTTGCTACATCCTAGTGCTGCCATAGGTCCTTGCGATATCGTCCGAAAGATTTCGTAACCACTTTCACTCTCTCGTCCCTCGTAGGTGTGTCTTCGTGCCTTGTTGTTGTTGGTCCATATTCATAGTCGCAACTTTCGCATCTGCTCCAAATTCGCTTCAATGCATTTTCTCCAAATGCGATACATTTTGCACGATACTTTTCTCATTTGCATCTTTCGTTTCGTATCCATCGGCTTCCTTTCTTTTAAAGAAAATAGCACTAATTGCTGCTAATTCATTATGACCTCTACTCATTTTCGCTTCTGGTTAGTCTTTTCTATTTTCATTAATCTGATTTTCAATTGTATCTATGTTCCTCAAAAGCCTCTCATTTTAGGAAATTCTGCACTCTTCTTCCACTGTCTCTCTCTATCTATTCTTTTATCATCAACTACAATTTCCAATTTTGTTTTCTCAGTCTTTTCATTTTCAATCAGCAGCTTCTTTTATTAATCTCCTCAGCCTCAACTTTTGCAATTTTCTTTATTATCCAGCTTTTGCATAGGTTCTTCTTTTCGAGACCATTTCTGCTCTTCTGATAATCTTCACATTGTCTCTAGGCAACGCTGCTCAGAAGCCTCTTTCCATTCCTTCTCTTACCTTCCATTTCTTCAGGCTGCATACGCTAGGTCTTTTGTGCCTCTCCCTTTGGCTTTTCGACAATTCAAAACTCAATTTTCTTTTCTTTGATTGTATAATTTTCTTTTAATTTTTCTTTTGATATAATTTATAATTAGTTCTCTTTTAATTTTTCTCTGTCTCTCTTTTTGCTTTTTAACAATGCTTTTCTTTTCTCTCTTTATATTCATCACTTTTATGATATTTCAAGATTCCAATGTGTCTTCTGTAACCCAATTCTATGTAATCCTTAACACCAAATAAAGTGAGACTAACAACAAACAAAGTCAGCTTATCCCATTGTCATTGAATACATAATTTACATAACGGCATCAGAAATCATCGCAACTCAGGGGCTCCACCCACTTTTACGTTAAATCCTATTTTCATTGGGTTTCTGCCCCGCCACAGTAAAGTGTCTCCAGCTAATGATCCTGTCAACGCCTTTTATAGTAGCAACGACCAGCTAAAAACCATCCTATAAATCCAATCACCTTTATTCTGTATTAATTGAAAATCACTATAATACGATAATTCACTCCAATGACTAGAAACTCGACAGTACAGTACAACCACGCTAACTTACCAAAAAGTAAAGTTAACATAGATATTAAATGAGATTTACTATCAGAACTCACCGTTACTCTGGATGCTCATGCTCATTGGACACTACTACCAATAAAAGTAGCTCTAAAAGTCACTATCCTTCTATCTATTCATTCTCATTCCTTCCTTTATTTTAAATTTGTGTGTTAGAGTCGATAAATGTTAAAACTCATCAACAGTTCCAATTATCAAACATTTTCTGTATAATCATTCTTAAAAATATTATCTAAAACTCTTCCCTGAATTTTAATACTATCATTATTTTGCACAATATCTATAAATAATGTTCATATTATCTCTAACTATTACACATTATTTTTCTTATTTTGTCATTAGTTTATAAGCAATTTTAACAATCTATAAATTTGCCATATTTTTAAACTAATATTTATTCAAAATTTCTTCACTCTTTCATCTAACTCATCCATTCTCTTTTTACTAGGTTTTGGCTCCAATCCATGTCTCAATCTAGCCTTTTTCAAACCACATAACATCTAGTCATTTTCCAAAGCTATATCCCGCCTAGTAGTAAAGACACCATTTTTCTTAAAGTCCCAAATACTAGTGTAATTTCTCATTTTCATTTTTCATGTTTGGAAAGAAAGTAACACATCCATAAACATTTATTACATTTTATGCACCCCAAAATATCAATTATATTATACATTTTTCTTCCCAAAACCATTTCCAAGATAATCCTTATCCAGTATAAACTGACAATCTCAACATCCCATTGGTAAGCAGCTCTCTCCCAAACTTTAATGTGCATACGCATACGCCACAACATTTCTATCATCCGCAAACGTACAATATATCGGATATTTCTTCAATATCCTCTATTCTCTTCGAATTCTTTTATCGTCGCACATCATACTCAAAATGGTTCGTCATTCTCAATATAATATCGATATATTTCTAACATTTCTTTCGCATCTTCCTTTGTCGCAAACCTCAAACAAGCATCATTTCACCGACCTCCTTTTACTTAAAACTTTTTATTTCTCTAAGTATATCATAATTTTAGAAAAATATAAATTTTATTCTATTTTCTATCTATTTGCTTCAGAAATTTGTGATATAATATAATATATAATTAATTCACAATTTTAAAGGATAGGATAAAATGAAAAATAGGTATTTACTAGTCACATGAGTTTCGGTACTTCTCATTCTGTTAAAGCAAGAAAACTATCAGAAAGCTGTCGAAAATTTAGTAATTGAAAAATATGGAAAAGAATGCTCGTAGAGCGGAGCTTCCCATCAGAAATATTGTGGAGAAAATCATTCAAAAACGAAAATTTATTTACAATCAAAAGAAGGTCTTGGTAGCCTTAAAACAGAGAGGATTTTCAGAAATAATCACTACAGTCTCTACATATTTTAGATGGAACTCGAAAGTTATTCAAATTTAGACGATACTTATGGAAAAATAACAGAGCCACTTTGGCAAACTGACTCTCGATTATGAAAGAGAAATCGTTCAAAATATTGAATTTAATGATTTAGGAAAACAATGACGGCACACTAATTTTATGGTCTACGGTTCTGAACATGAGACTCGATTTATAATTTCACTCGAAACAAATATAATCTCTGGATAATATTTTATTGCTACTGCACAATGAAGAAACAAAATCACTTTAGAAAAACGTCTCTAGAAAATTGTCCAAAATAAATTTTAATATTTATTAAAACCTTTAATGATTGTTACTTTGGAGATCATGCTAAAAATGATATGGCATCTGACAGAGAAGATTCTTGGAAATCTATTCTTGATGGCTACAATGTTACGTTTCATTAAAAAGGAATGGGTGAATATGATTTCATTCAACAAATGCTATGATTCTGAAAAAGCTCTTATAAATTTTTAATTTTTATAAAATTTAGCTTGAATATTTGAATTTTACAGCGATATAATATCAATACGATAAATGTGGGAATGTTTTGGTTTTCGACAGGATAAAAAGCTTGTGCTAGCAAGTGGACGGAGTCTTTAAATCCAACTTTAATTAATTCACTTGGAAAACGATAATTACGCTTTAGCTGCTCTATTACGCGGCTCGTCTCCATTTGAATTTTGGCCATTGTTGACTTTGAGAGACGCTCATTTTTAAATGGGCTTTACTCTTAGTGTGTATGATTATGTCATTTGAGGACAACTTATAATCTCGCTTAGACTTTTGTTCATTTAATGTCTAAAAGTTAAAGCAGTCAAATGAACTAAACTTGTAGAAGGTAGTAAGGACTTTCTATTTTGGACACGTTCGATTCCCGTCATTTCCTACCACATTCAAATTAATGTTATGACATAATTATTTACTAAAAAGAGATTTTCTAAAGTGTTAGATTGTCTTTTGTAAATCCATGCTTGAATTTTCTCTATTTTCTAAATATTTATTAATCCTAGAAAAATCTATTGTTATAGTGTGCTAAAGAAAATTAAAATTAATTATATCTTTTGTAATTTGCATTTTAATTTATCTTTTACAAATCCAAAATAATACTAGGAGGGTATTTATGAAAAGGATTTCAAAATTTTAGTGACTAGTAATTCTTATGTTTGCTATAGGTTGTAGGTGCAAAGAACGGGACACAATTCGACATGTTCCTTTTGGCTCAAAATGAACTCGAACGATTCCTGCATAAAGCTTTCGTCGAAGAATCTATGCTAAAATCATTGAAAAGCAACAGAGTGTAAAAGGCAAATATTGTTGCAACGATCGACTCACAATGTGCTTATGGAAAAGCATTATTCTCGGGCAAGCTCAACGTCAACATATTGGGATGACCGAAGGCTCTAAGTGCCGACAAAACAAAAGATGATGACACCAAGCAATTGTTTTTAGACGCTGGAAAAAGTGGTACAAACGCAGATGCTCTTTATCACAGCCTTTTATAGCTGTTCTGAGTGATGCGTAGCAATTACACAGTTGGTGTCACTTTATGATTTGAAAAATTAAAAAGGTAAAAGCTCTTTGTAACAAATATGTGCTCCAGACCAGGATCGTTGTTCCTGGAGAAGTTTTAGTTAAAGAATTTGGATTGAAAAATACTGATGGAATTACTTCAAGAAGGAAAAGTATTCTCAGAGTTATTTTCGGAAACTCACATCCTGGAACACACGGTAAACTTATTGAAAAAGACGTAGATAAAGGTTAGCTGTTTGCGTCTTCCTAAATCTTTTACAACTTATGAATTAGTATCGTAAAGAGAAACAAACTGGGGCTAGCATACAGAAGTTAGCTGGTGCACCTTCACGCATTTGGAGAATACGTTGGAGTTTTACGGTTATAAAATCTGTTCACTGACACCCATGGAGCGTGTATTCAACGCAAAATCACCTTTAATAAAGATGACCAGCAAAAATAAAAGCAGCTTTCATTATCTGTAAAAGAAACTTATGACCTCCCGCAATTTTTAGTGCTAAAACAAGTAAAATTAGAGGAATGTTCTTTAAAAGCAGCGACAAAGCAGGATTTGTTGAGGAGTAACAATAAATGTGTGTGAAGATATAATGAAAGAAAATAATTTTTACTACTTTAATTTATTTTAAAGAGTGATATTGAAAAGAAAACTTTTATAATTTCCTAAACGATCTTATAGAAAGTCTTTTTATAAACCATTATTTTTATAAAATATATGATAAAAATTGCAGATGAAAATCCTTTCTAGCTCTTTCAGAAATATCTTAATAAAGTCAAAATTTTTCATAAATAATCAGTTCTATTTTTACAATGTATGAAACTAAATTCTGCTTTTTATTGATAGATTCCTGGATAGAAAGGAAGAAGTATGCTTAAGTTTAAAAATGTATCCAAAACTTATATATAAAACTGTATGTTCTCTCAGATGTTTCATTTGATGTAGAAAACAACAGTTTATATCTGACCAATGGACCTTCTGGGGCGGGGAAAAATCTCACTTTATACTTAGAAGTATCAACAGAATGATTGATATTTCAAGTGGTAACGTGTATTTTTGAAGGTATTGAAACATTGAATAAAAAGCTAATGGTTAGAAGGCAGATTGGTATGATTTTCCAGAAATTATAATTTAGTTGAACGTTTGATCTGTTATTGAGAATGTTTTGCACGAGACTTGTGCTACAAATCGGTTTTTAGCGCTGGAGCTTGGGGTTGATACAGAAGAGGAAAAGGAAGAAGCCTTTAGATTATTAGAAAAAGTTGATTTAGCAAAATACGCTTATCAAAAATGCAGTGATTTGAGTGGAGGACAAAAACAAAAAGTTTGAGTGCACGTTACGATACAAAAACCAACTTTTGTTGTTATGTGATGAACCTATTGCTCACTTGATCCAAAATCATCTGAAAAAGTTATGGAATACCTTCTTAAAATTGTATGAAATGGGCGTTACTTGTATCGTTAATCTTCTCACTGTTGATGTAGCTTTGAAATATTCTGACAGAATAATCGCTTTTAAATAAGGGAAAGTATTTGACAATTCTGTTGATAAATTATCATTGAAAATTTATAAAATGAAGAGAAACCGAAGAACATTAATAAGAAAAGGTAATACAAAAATGTTAAAATCCACAAAAATAAATAACGATATTTTTAGATAGTAAAATCTGTATTAATAGTTTTATGTTTTTACGTCTAGCATTATTTCGGCTTTAAAAATACTGCCGTGCTTTTTATCAATTCAAAGTGGGATAATTTGGCTTTCAAAATTTATTCAACATCAGAATCTTTGCAGTGTTGCCAATTATTTTAAAACGGCAATTGAAACTATTATTAGCAGTTTCTTCTACAATCAGCATCATCTATTTTTGCACTATTTTTAGCATTAATCGGTTCTGAAACAACTGGAATAAACCTTTTACAAAAGTATTAGTCAAAATTATTGCTTCATTTTAGAAATATTCCTCTTGTTGCTTGGTCTTTAGTTCTTCTATTTTCATTCAAACAAAAGCCAGTTTACAGAGATTTTAGCACTGTTTTTAGTAACTCTTGGATATTTAACAAGAACTTTTCATTGAGACAATAGATGAAGCATCAGAAAATATTATCGAAGCCTTAAAAACAACAGGTGCATCATATTTTCAAATAATTTTTCAGGTGTTATCCCTAGTGTTTTCACCACAACTAATATCTTGGCTATTATATATAGAAAATGGAATTGAGAAACAACTTTAATCGGATTACTTACAGGTACTGAGATTGGATTCATCTTTAACCTCTACTATCGAAGTTTTCCGTTATGACGCAGCTGGAATGGTTATATTGTTCGTAATAATAATTATTATCAGCATAGAATTACTATCTAATAAAATCAGAAAAGAATTAATGTAGGGAGGTCTTTCAATGAATTCAAAATATATTGAAAAACATAATAAAATAATAATAAGAAAATTCACAAAATCTAGAATTTATTTGTGGTCTACATTAAGTATTCTATCTTTAATCACCATTTTTACACTAGCTACAATCAATATGGGTGGTGTTAAACTGTGTTCTCTTTTAGAATTTTATAAAGAATTTAAAAATTATGTTTTTTCAAAAGCTACGATTATCGAGATAGATATACGTTTCTAGAAGTATTTAATAGTCTTTTTAATCACTATTGCACTTGCTAGTATTGACAACATTGATTGGATCTTTTATAGCGTTATTTTTATCTTTTTGCAGCAAAAAAATCTTTCAAATGAAGAACATCAAAATAATCAAAATTATTGTATCATTCATACAGAGCAATCCCTGACAATACTTTTGGGTTTTTAGTATTTTCAGTTGTTGCAAACATTGGTGTGGAATCTGCTATTATTGGAATGTCATTTCATAGTATTGCTTATTTGAATAAAAGCATATTCTGAAAGCATAGAAGAAATCGACACAGGCACTATCGACGCCCTTAAAGCAACAGGTACATCTTGGTGGCAGATAATATTCCAAGCAGTTTTACCATCTACAATTACTTCCATCCTCTCGTGGACTTTTTGTAAGATTCGAAATCAACTTTACAAACGCCGTAGCAGTTGGCGCTGCATCAGGAGCAGGTGGAATCGGATACGACATGTTGTGTCTGGAACAATGTATTTTTGACATTAGAGAAATCGGTGTTGTTTGCTTAATATTTATTGTAGCACTTATGCTAGAATTTATTTTCTTATTTCTTAAAAATAAATATCTAAAAATTAAATTTATATTTTATAGTTATATAACAATATTTAATAATACTTACTTATCTATGGTTAAACTTCCATAAACTGAACTCAAAAGTTCTGGTTGCCTACCAAAAATCTAAATATAATTTTATAGTTTAATTTTTAAATAGTTTCAAGTAATAATACTTGACTTATCTATGGTCAAACTTCCGTAAGACTGAACTCAAAAGTTATAGATATTGCTTAAAAACCTAAATTTATACAATTTTAGTAGTTTGACTTTAAATAAATTGAATATAAAATAATCTCTTAAAAAGAAGTTATTCTTAATCAGAGATATTATATTTTAGATTTATTTTTCTACTTATAAAACCTTTTCATTTTGTTTAACAGCTAAATATGAATCAATTTTAGTAACAATAATTCAACTGCTGTCCCAACTAAATCAATAGCTTGTTCCTCCAAGTAATACAGGTATATGAAGAACATATCCAAACCAAATATTAGGCAATATTCCCTATGTATTGATAAGAAAAATACACTTCCAAAAGTAACTCTTGTAACAACCTTTTTCTAAATAATCAGCTGTTTCTGCACTGCTCTTACAGTAGGTATTGTTCCTCCACTTTGTTTCAAATCTTCTGATACTTTTATCTGACTCAAAAGCTGTTGTTAACGTATAAAAGAACGAAAAATACTGTAATTAATACAGCAAATAATAATAGATACAATACTCCTGCTTTGAGAAAACCAGTTGTCAATCTATTTTTCCAAACACCTGGTTTCATTAATGTAACTAAAAATGGTGGTGCTACGTAGCACTGAAGCAAAGATGATTGGCATTACTCGAACATATTTATCTTTTAATGGTAAATATGTTCTTCTACCAACTGCACTTTGTCCTCCACCAAATCTAAACTTCCTTTTCCAGCATATTGAATTGGTATTCTTCTTTCAGCAAGTTGCACTAAAACCATTAAAAGCAATAAATACAACAAAACTATTATCGATATAAACATTAAGATTATACCTGTTCCACTTCCTTTTTAAACTTGAATAATAGCGTATGTATAAAACACCAGTAATCCTGCAACAATATTTAAAAAGATTAACATTGAAGTACCATTTCCAATACCTTTTATAGAAAATTCTTTCAGAAACCACATTAAAAATGCAGTTCCTCCAGTCATATAATACAACTGTTCTTATAATAAATTTAAAAACTTATCTTCTAGAACAAATCCTTGATTAGCAAGCAGTACTGCTATCCCAAATGATTGTCCTCAAAGCTAACACTATAGTCAATATCTTGTCCATTGTGTTATTTTATCTCTTTCTTTTCCACCTTCTTTTGCATTTCATCTATTTTTAGGGAAAAATAACTCCCATAATTGAAACACAATAGAAGAGTTAATATAAGGAATTATTCCTAACGAAAAGATCAAAAGCTCTTTCTACAGCCCTCCAGAAAAACAGATTTAAAAATCCTGCAATCGCATTATTATGCGAAAGACTCTTAAATACATTTGTATCTACTCCCCGGAACAACTATATGTATACCTACTCAGCTACTAGTATCATCAATAGTGTAAACGTTATTCTTTTTCCAATTCTGGAATATTAAAATAGCTTTCACTCTACTCTACTATTGCTTCAGTTAAAGTCAATACAACCACTCCTTATATATGAAGAAAAAGCAAGATATTAAATCTACTTATTCTCTTCTTCTTTTGTTATTTCCTGCTTTAGCTGAATACGAGTTTGATTTCAAGTAATTTACTGATCCACCAGCTTGTTCAATTAATGCTTTAGCAGTTCCTGAAACTTTATGAGCTTTTAATTGTTAATTTTTAGAAACTCTGCATTTCCAATTACTTTTTAATAAACTTGTAAATTCTTTTTCTTTAACATATAGATTCAACATTTTCAGCTAAATATCTTTTTGCTCTTTTTACCTTTTTACTTCTCTTAAAGCTGCATCTGAATATTTGAGATATAAATTTAGGGTTTTTACAATCCCATTTTCAACTAATGTTTGTAAACTTACAACATCACCATCGTTGAATTTATCTCACTATATCTGATAATGTAATTACTACAAAATCTTTTTGAATGCTAAATTGAGAATCCTCTTTTAGGAACTCTTCTAACTATTGGCATTTGTCCACCTTCAAATATATAGGTGATACATAGAACCTGATCTTTGTTTTTGTCCATTGTGCCCCTTTACCAGCTGTTTTTACCTCAACCAGTTCCTGTGACCTCTTTCCTACTCTTTTTCTTTTGTCTTTTTGATCCTTCAGCAGGTTTTTAATTCATTAAGATTCATTTATTCTTAAACCTCCTCTACTTTAAGTAAATGAAAAACTAATTTTATTTTTCCTTCTATATCTGCAGTTTTGTTATGTACTGCACTTTGACTGATTTTTCTTAATCCAAGTGATTTCACGAGTCGCAATATGATTAGGTTTTCTTCCATTAATTCCCTTAACAAGTGTTACTTTTACTTTAGACATTAATTTTACCTCCCAACCTAATTATCCTAAAATTTCTTCTACTGTTTTTCCTCTTAATCTAGCTACTTCTTCAATAGATCTTAATTGTCTTAATCCTTCTAATGTAGCTCTTGCAACATTACTTTTATTTTTTGAACCTCTAATTTTTGTAAGTACGTCTGTTACACCAGCTAATTCTAATAATTCCCTAGCTGCTGACCCAGCAATAACTCCTGTCCCTTTTGAAGCTGGTTTCAATAATACACTTGTAGAATTGTATTTACCAATTTGTTCATGTGGTAAAGTTCCACCTTTTAAAGATACAGTTACTAAATTTTTCTTAGCGTTAGCGATTGCTTTTCTAATAGCATCTGGTACACCATTTGCTTTTCCTAAACCAATACCAACTTTACCTTTTTCGTCTCCAACTGCTGCTAAAACTGAGAATGACATTCTTCTTCCCCCTTTAACAGTTTTAGAAACTCTATTTATTCTTAAAAAGACTTCTCTTTAAATTCACTTGCTTTTTCATTTCTTTCTCTATCTCTGGCCAAAATAGTCCTCCTTCTCCTTAGAATTTTAATCCTGCTTCTCTTGCAGCATCAGCTATTGCTTTGATTCTTCCAGTGTAAATATATCACCATTTCTATCAAATACAACTGTTGTTATTCCTTTTTCTAATGCTTTTTAGCATTCTCTCACTCAATTTGTTTAGCTGCTTCAATATTTTGAACCATTTTTCGATTTTTGCACCTTTTTCAATTGTAGATGCTGATACTAAAAGTATTTCAGTAGTATCATCAATAATTTGAACAAATATTTTTGTAAACTTCTGTAAACAGAAAGTCTAGGTCTTTCAGCAGTTCCAACGATTCTTCTTCTTATACTTTTTATGTTTTCTAGTTCTTACTCATCTAGTTTTATCACTAAAATCTACCTCCTATCCTTTCTTACCTTCTTTTCTCTCTAATTACTTCATCAGCATATTTAACTCCTTTTCCTTTGTAAGGTTCAGGTGGTCTCTTAGCTCTGATATTTGCAGCACTTTGTCCAACTAATTGTTTGTCAATTCCTTCAATAGAAATTTTTCGTATTACCTTCTACTTTGAAAGTTATTCCTTCAACAGCTTCTATTTCAACAGGGTGAGAATATCCTAAAGCTAAAGTCAAACCTTTTCCGTTAGCTTGTACTCTGTATCCAACCCTACTAATTCTAATTTTTCTCAAACCCTTGACTAACACCAATAATCAAATTATTAACATTTGCTCTAGTTGTTCCATGAAGAGCTCTAATGCTTGAGTAAGTCATTAGGTCTTTCAAAAAGTTATTTCAGTGCCATCAATATTTACTTTAATTTCATCGCTTAATTTCTCTTTCCAATTGTCCTTTAGGTCCCTAGTGATAAATTTATTACCATCTAATTTAACTTCTACACCAGCTGGTATAGTTATAGGTTTATTACCTATTCTTGACATGACTCTCCTCCTATTTTTATAAAATGCGTAAATTACCACACGTAGCAAAGAACCTCTCCACCAACGCTATGCTTTCTGCATTCTTTGTCTGTTATAACACCTTTGGTGTTGAGACAATGGTAATTCCTAATCCACCTAATACTTTAGGTAAATCTTTCTACAGATGTATATACTCTTCTTCCAGGTTTAGAAATTTCTTTTCAACCCTTTAATTACAGCATCTCCATCCATATATTTCAATGTTACTACTATATCTTTTTGTACCTTCTTCTTTTACTTCGTAACTAACTCATATATCCTTCATTTTTAATATATTCGCTATACTTTCTTTAATTTTTGAAAATGGTATTTTAACTTCAGCATGTTTTGCCATATTTCCATTTCTAATTCTGGTAAGTATATCAGCAATAGGATCTGTTAAATGCATTTACTTATTCCTCCTCTCGAACTTCTTCTTACCAACTTGATTTTTCTTACTCCTGGGATTGCACCCTCTCCTGCTAATTTTTCTAAACATTACTCTAGAAATTCCAAATTCTCTCATGAATCCTCTTGGTCTTCCATTAATTTGACATCTATTTCTCAATCTAGTAGGTGACGCATTTCTTGGTAATTTAGCCAATTCAGCTATTGCTTCTCTATCACCTTTTTAGCTTTGCTTTTTAATTCTGCTCTTTTTCTGCATATTTATCAACTATTTTTCTCTTCTTAAGTTTTCTTTCAACCATTGCTTTTTAGCCATTTATTGAATTACACCTCCTTCAAATTATAACCTATTTTGCAAACGGCATTCCGAATGCTTTTTAATAATGCTCTTCCTTCTTCGTCAGTTCTTGCAGTTGAAACTATTGTAATTCCTACTCCAAACGTTTTATCAACTTTATCAATTTCAATTTCAGGAAAACGATTTGTTCTCTAATACCCAAAGTATAGTTTCCTCTTCCATCGAACCCTTTAGGTGAAACTCCTTCAAAGTCTCTAACTCTTGGTAAAGTAATACTAATTAATCCATCTCAAAAATCTGCACATTTTTCTTTTTCTTAATGTTACTTTTGTCTCGATTTTTGTCCTTCTCTTAATTTAAATCCTGCTCTGATTTTTAGCTGCTCTAGCTACAGGCTGTTGTCCTGTAATTTGCCCTACTCTCTCATTGCAGTATCAATTAGTTTAGGGTTGTTTACTGCTTCACCAATCATATTAACTACTATTTTTTCAATTTTAGGTACTTGCATAACATTAGTGATGTTTAATTCTTTCATTAATGATGCAACCAATTCTTCTTTTATAACTTTTTGTAATCTTGGAATATATTTCTCAGCCACTGAGTCTTCCTCCTTTCTATATTTCGTTACCAGAAACAACTGATATTCTTACTTTTTCCATCTTTAATTTCATATCTTACTCTAGTCCCTTTTTGCACTTTCATCCCTAAAAGCATTACTTTTAGATGAGAAAATTGGCATTTCTTTTTCTACAACTTCGCCTTGTGGGTTCATTGCATTAGGTTTGATATGTCTTTTGGATATTTACACCTTCAACAACTATTTTACCCTATTTTAGGAATACTTTTAATACTTTTCCAACTTCTTTCCTTTATCTCCAGTTTGACCTTTGTCATTTTCTAGATAAGTCTTTCGATCTACCACTACTACAACAACTGTATCTCCAGTTTTAACATGTAATCTATTAGGTATTGATTTTTACTCTTGGTTTTAGCCACTTATAAACTCTCCTTTCTATAATACTTCGGTGCTAGAGACACTATTTTTCATAAAGTTTTTAGTTCTTAGTTCTCTTGCTACAGGTCCAAAAATTTTGTACCTCTTACTTCAAGCTTTGTATTTAATACAACTGCTGCATTATCATCAAATTTGATATATGAACCATCTGCTCTTTTTAATTCTTTTCTTGTTCTTACTACAACAGCTTTAACTACATCTCCTTTTTACATTTCCATTAGGTATAGCTTCTTTAACAGATGCTACTACGATGTCACCAATTTTACTCGAATCTTCTTCTGATCCACCTAATACTCTAATAACCATGATTTTTTTCGCTCCTGTGTTATCAGCAACATTAAGTATCGTTTGTTGTTGAACCATTTAAAATTTCCTCCTCTCAAAAATTTCATTATCCACTATTCTCTATTTTAGCTTTTTTTCTAAGATAGTCACTACTCTCATCTTTTATCTTTACTTAATGGTCTAGTTTCCATGATTCTTACTCTGTCTCCTCACACCACATTCGTTATTTTCATCATGTGCTTTTATATCTTTTAGAAGTTTTCACTCTTTTTATAGATTTTATGTAATCTCATTGTTTCTTCAAGAACAACTACTGTTTTTATCCATTTTTATCAGAAACAACAATACCTTCTCTTACTTTTTCTTTCGTTTCTTTTTATTCTCCACTCTTGTTCCTCCCTATTTACACAGTTTTTTTCAGTTGCGATAGTTTTTATTCTTGCTATCGTTCTTTAACTTCAGTTATTTTTAGTAGTGTTTTTTGTAATTGTCCAAGAGTTTTTGAAATTTTTAAATTAAACAATTCTTGTTTCAATCTTTAACTTTTGCATCTAATTCTTCTAATGATAATTCTCTTATTTCATTTGCTGTCATTACTTATCACCACCTACTTCTTCTTTTCTTACAAATTTAACTTTGATAGGTAGTTTATGTCCTGCTTTTCTTAATGCTTCTTTAGCTTTTTCTTCTGATACTCCAGCAACTTCAAACATTATTTTTCCTTTTTTAACTACAGCTACCCAACCTTCTGTATTACCTTTACCTTTACCCATTCTTGTTCCTTCTGGTCTTTTTGTATAAGGTTTATCAGGGAATATTCTAATCCAGATTTTTCCTTCCCTTTTAAATGTTCTGTTGATTGTTACCCTACAAGCTTCTATTTGTCTTGAAGTAATCCAACCAAATTCTCTAGCGGCCAATCCAAATTCACCAAAATCAACTTTGTTTCCTTTAGTTGCTATACCACCCATTTTTCCTCTGAACTGTTTTCTATATTTCGTTCTTTTAGGTATTAACATTAATTATTTCCTCCTTCCTTTTTAGTAGAAAGAACTTCACCATTGAAAATCCATACTTTAATTCCTAAAGCTCCATATGTAGTATGTGCAGTTGCAGTTGCATAATCAACATCTGCTCTCAATGTATGTAATGATACTCTTCCTGAAAGTGTCCATTCACTTCTAGCTATTTCGGCACCATTTAATCTTCCTGATACCATTACTTTAATCCCTTTTACACCTGATTTTTCAGCTCTTTGAATTGCTTGTTGAACAGCTCTTTTATAAGCTACCCTTTTTCAATAGCAGCTGCATACTTTCAGCCACTAATTGTGCATCTTTATTAGGATTTTTTTAATTTCTTGTACTTTAACTTGTACTTTTTGTTAGTTAATTTTTCTAAATTATAAAGCTTCAATTTCTTGACCTTTTCACCAATTAAAAATTCCAGCTTTCCCAGTTTCTATTATTACAGAAACATCAGTTGGTGATGTTCTTTCAACTTGAACTGTTGAAATTCCTGCATGATAGTAATTCTTTTTAATGTATTCTTTTATTTTTATATCTTCATGAAAAATTATTTAAGCTATTCTTTCCTTCAGCGAACCATTTTGAATCCCAAGTTTTTGTGATTCCAATTCTAATCCCCTAGGATCTACTTTTGTCCCACAGACTTACCTCCTTATACTATTCTTAGTTTCTTTTCTGAAACTTCTACTGTTATATGAGCAGTTGGTTTCTTATAACATCTGCTCTTCCCATTGCTTTCTTGGCTAATTTCTTTTTAATACTGGTCCTTTCATCAATTAAAATTTTAGAAAATATATAATTTTCTGGATCCAAATTAAAATTATATTCCGCATTTGCAAATTGCTGATCTTAATGTTTTTCTATATATTTAGCTGCTTTTTATTTGTAAACTCTAATACGTTTAAAGCTTGTAAAGCATTTTTTCCTCTAACTATATCAGCTACAAGTCTAGCTTTTTGAGGGCTTAATCTTTGGTAACGTAATTTAGCTACTACTGCCATTAAATGGCCCTTCCATTACTAATTTTATATATTTTAATTAGATTCTTTTATATTTAATTATTTTTTACCTTTTTTTGCATCTTTCCCGTGTCCATAGAAAGTTCTTGTTGGTGCAAATTCACCTAATTTATGTCCTACCATTTCTTCTGTTACGTATACAGGTAAATGTTTTTTACCATTATATACTGCAAAAAGTATGTCCAATAAATTGAGGGAATATAGTAGATCTTCTTGACCATGTTTTTAATAACTTGTCTCCTAATGCTTTACTTTCAATAAATAAGCATCAACAAAAAGGTCCTTTTTAATGAACGAGCCATTCTTTTCCTCCTTATCATCTCATCTTTTTGTTGAAAATGTTAGCTCACACACATAAAAAGTGTGTTAAGCAACATTATCATATATCATTTTGTTAACTTGACTATTTTTCTTTTTCTAACAATAAATTTATCGCTAAGTTTTTACCTCTTGTTTTCTTACCAAGAGTAGGTTTACCCCAAGGTGTAACTGGTGATTTTTCACCTATAGGAGATCTACCTCTCCTCCTCCATGAGGGTGATCTACAGGGTTCATTACTGATCCTCTTACGTGTGGTTTTCTTCCCAAGTGTCTATTTCTTCCAGCTTTACCTAATGATACTAATGAGTGTTCAGAATTTCCTACTCGCACCAATTGTTGCCATACATTCTTTGTGAAATTAATCTTAATTCTCCTGAAGGTAATTCAACGTGCAATAAGTTCCTTCTTTAGCTACTAATCTTGCAGAAGTTCCTGCAGATCTTGCTAATTGTCCACCTTTTTCCAGGCATCAACTCAACATTGTGAATAACTGTCCCGATTGGTAAAAATCTTTTTAATTTCAAAGCATTTCCTGGTTTGATTTCAGCACCTTCACCAGCTAATACTACATCACTTTTTCAATCCATTTGAGCTAAGATATATCTTTTTTCTCCATCAACGTAATGTAATAATGCAATGTTTGCAGTTCTGTTTTGGATCGTATTCAAGAGTTGCTACTTTTTGCAGGAACTCCTAATTTATTTCTCTTCCAATCAATAACTCTGTATAATCTTTTATGACCTTTATGTCTATTTCTACCTGTTCTATGACCGTAGTTATCAATTCCATAAGATGAACCCTAATGGTTCTACTAATGATTTTTCAGGTCTTACTTTATCTAATTCATTATTAACTAATATCGACATATGCCTTGTCCCACTAGTTATTGGTTTTTAACTTTTTAATTAGCATAACTTTTATTACCTCTCTCCCTTAATTTCATTTTTCACAACCTGTATATTATATCATTTTTACGAAATAATTCCTATACTAAAAATATTTTTCCATATATTTTTATATCATAAAAAGGATTCTGATAAATCAGAATTATCCTTCATATGCTGCGATTGTTTCACCTTTTTTCAATTTAACCATTGCTATAGCAGATGTTTTATAAACTGACATTCTAAATCTTTTTGCTTTTGGTTTAATATTCAAAGTATTTACGCTTTCAACTTTTACATTGAATAATTTTTTCAACAGCTTCTTTGATTTGAATTTTGTTTGCTCTTCATCAACGATAAATACGTACTCATTATTTTCAAATAAGTTTCTAGCTTTTTCTGTATTCAATACTGGTTTTTTTGATTATATCAGTAATATGCATTATGCTAACACCTCCCTCGATAGTTGCAAGTGCTTCTTTAGTAACAATTACTTTTATCTTGTTTGATTAATGAATAAACATTAATTTCTCTTGAATTTAAAAATTGAAACTTTTTTAATGTTTCTAGCTGATAAAATACAAGAAGTAATTCTATCAGAAGTTTCATAAGAATCTTCAGTTACATATAATTGTTTAGTATCAGCAAAAATTTAATGCTTTTGCAAATTCAACAAATGTTTTTGTTTTTGGTGTTTCTAATGCGAAATCATCTAAAAACAATTAAGTTTCCTTCAATAATTTTTGGCTAATGCTGATCTTAAAAGCTAATTTTCTAACTTTTTATTAACTTTTTAGCGTAGTTTCTAGGTTTTGGTCCGTGAACAACTCTCCACCTACTATGTGTGGTGCTCTTGTAGAACCTTGTTCTAGTTTCTTCCTGTTCCTTTTTGTCTAAAAGGTTTTCTTCTTCCACCTCTTACTTCTGCTCTTGTTTTTGTTGAGGAGAACCTTTGTCTTAAAGCTGCTAATTCAGCAACTAAAACTTCAGTATTACAGATTTATTTGGTTCAATACCAAATACTTCATTGTTTAATTCTAACAGTTCCTGCTTATGAACCATCTAATTTATAAATATTTAAAACTGCATTTTATCTCCTCTCTTCCTATTAGTATTTCTTAACCGATTTTTTAATAACTAAGTAACCATTTTTAGGTCCTGGTATTGCACCTTTACTAATAAAAAGGTTGTTTTCACATCAAATTTCATAACTCTTAAGTTTTGAACTGTTACTTGTTCATTACCTAATCTTCCAGCCATTTTTACCTTTTAGGTACATTACTGTTTGATGCAGCACTCCAGCATTTGACCCTCCTAATCTATGGTTTCTAGAAACCCCGTGATGAAGCTCTGTTTCCACCAAAGTTATGTCTTTCATAACTCCTGCAGTCCCTTTACCTTTTGAAGTTCCTATGATATCAACAAATTCGATTCCTTCTAATACGTCTACTAAATTTTGTCCTAATTCATATGAAGCTGTATCGCAACTTTGAATTCTTTTTAAGAATTTTTAGGAGTAATTCCTGCTTTTTAAATAAACCTCGTTTCTGGTTTATTTGTATTTTTCTCATCAAATGCTAATGTAATAGCATTGTATCCTTCTTTTTCATTTGTTTTAATTTGAACTACGAAGTTTGAACCAGCTTCGATAACTGTTACTGGTATTAATTTTTCATCTTCGAAAAATTTGAGTCATTCCGATTTTTTACCTAATATCATTTTTATTTATTTATCCTCCTTAATATATTGGTTGACATTGAATTAAGGAAAATTCCTCAATTCAATTGCCAACATGTACTAAAGCTTTATAATTGCTTAATTTCTATTCCCTACACCTGATGGTAAGTTTAATGATCCTAACGCAGCCATTATTTGTTGACTAAATTTTAATTTCAACAAATCTTCTGTGATTCTCATTTCAAATTGTTCTCTTGAATCTTTATTAACATGTACAGATCTTAAAACTGTATATTTTTAGTTTTAGTTGGTAAAGGTAATGGACCAGCTAATTTGAACCATTTTTCTTTACTACTTCTGCAATGCAGATTGATCTAATAATTTATGATCATAAGATTGAAGATATATTCTGATTTTATCCAAAAGTTTTTCCTCCTATAATTTTTGACTATTTAGTAATAGTTGCAACTACTCCTGAAGCTACTGTTCTTCCACCTTCTCTAATCGCAAATCTTAATCCTTCTTCCATTGCAATTGGGTGAATCAATTCTACTGTCATTTCTATGTTATTCCAGGCATTACCATTTCTACTCCTTCTGGTAAGTTTACTTCTCCTGTAATATCAGTTGTTCTGAAAATAGAATTGTGGTTTGTATCCTGTAAAGAACGGAGTATGTCTTCCTCCTTCATCTTTTGTCAATACATATACTTCTGATTTAAATCCTGTATGTGGAGTGATTGTTCCTGGTTTTGCCAACACTTGTCCTCTTTCCACTTCTTCTTTCTTAGTTCCTCTTAATAATGCTCCTATATTATCTCCAGCTTGTCCTGAATCTAATAATTTTCTGAACATTTCTACTCCTGTTACTGTTGTTTTTGAAGTTGGTTTAATTCCTACGATTTCTACTTCTTCTCCAACGTTAATAACTCCTCTTTCTACTCTTCCTGTTACTACTGTTCCTCTTCCTGTTATTGTGAACACGTCTTCAATTGGCATCAAGAATGCTTGATCTACTGGTCTTTCTGGTGTTGGAATGTAGCTATCTACTGCATCCATTAATTCTACGATTGCGTCTACCCATTTTTGTTCTCCATTTAATGCTCCTAATGAAGATCCTTTGATTACTGGTACGTCATCTCCTGGGAATCCGTATTCGTTTAATAATTCTCTTACTTCCATTTCTACTAATTCTAATAATTCTTCGTCGTCTACCATATCTACTTTTATTCAAGTATACTACGATGTAAAGTACACCTACTTGTCTTGCCAACAAGATGTGTTCTCTTGTTTGAGGCATTGGACCATCTGCTGCTGATACTACTAAGATAGCTCCATCCATTTGAGCTGCTCCTGTAATCATATTTTTTACATAGTCAGCATGTCCTGGACAGTCTACGTGAGCGTAGTGTCTTTTTCTGTTTCATACTCAATGTGAGCTGTGTTAATTGTAATTCCTCTTTCTCTTTCTTCAGGAGCTTGGTCAATGTTTTTCAAAAATCAACTTTTTCAGCTAACCCTTTTTCAGCTAATACTTTTGAAATTGCTGCTGTTGTTGTTGTTTTTACCGTGGTCAACGTGACCAATTGTTCCTATGTTTACGTGTGGTTTACTTCTCTCGAATTTAGCTTTTGCCATTTCTTTTCTTCCTCCAAATATTTTAAATTTATATTTTATTTTTCTATTTTTGAAGACTTTCTATTCTATCTTATAACTAACAAATAGAAAGCTGTTCACATTTATTTACTATTTTCCTTGTCTTTCTTTAATAACTTGATCTGCAATATTTTTAGGTACTTTCACATATTTTTCAAATTCCATTGAATAAGATGCTCTACCTTGTGTTTTAGATCTTAAGTCAGTTGCGTAACCAAACATTTGAGATAATGGTACTTCTGAGTTAATAATTTTCGCATTATTTCTGTCAGTCATTCCTGATACTTGTCCTCTTCTTGAGTTCAAGTCACCAATAACATCTCCCATGTATTCTTCTGGAGTAGTAACTTCTACTTTGAAGATTGGTTCTAATAATACTGCATTTGCTGCTCTTAAGGCTTTTTTGATTGCCATTGATCCAGCTATTTTAAATGCCATTTCTGATGAATCCACTTCATGGTAAGATCCGTCATATAATGTTACTTTTACATCTTGAACTGGATATCCTGCAACAACTCCAGCTTCTAATGCTTCTTGAATTCCTTTATCTACTGCAGGAATGTATTCTCTTGGAATAGCTCCTCCTGTAATTTGGTTAATAAATTCATAACCTTTATCTGGATTAGGTTCAACTTTAATTTTAACATGTCCGTATTGACCTCTACCTCCAGATTGTTTAGCATATTTTTCTTCAACATCAGCGCTTCCGTTGATTGTTTCTCTATATGCAACTTGTGGTTTACCTACATTTGCTTCAACTTTGAATTACGTTTCATTCTATCTACGATAATTTCCAAGTGTAATTCTCCCATTCCAGCGATCAATGTTTGACCAGTTTCTTGGTTAGTTGTAACTTTAAATGTTGGATCTTCTTCAGCTAATTTAGCTAATGCTGTACCCATTTTTTCTTGGTCAGCTTTTGTTTTTGGTTCAACAGCTATTTGAATAACTGTATCAGGGAATTCCATTTTTTCCAAGATAATTGGAGCATTTTCAGCACACAATGTATCTCCTGTTGTAGTATCTTTTAATCCTACTGCTGCAGCTATATCTCCAGAGTAAACTGTTTCCAATTCTTCTCTTTTGTTTGCGTGCATTTGAAGTAATCTTCCCATATCTTTCTTTTTACCTTTAGTAGAGTTTAATACATAAGATCCTTTTTCAATATTCCTGAATAAACTCTGAAGAATGATAATCTTCCTACAAATGGATCTGTAATAATTTTGAACGCTAATGCTGAGAATGGAGCGTCGTCTCCCATTTCTCTTTCAATAGGTTCTTCAGTTTTAGGATCAGTTCCTTTAATTTTTCCACCGTTGATGTCTAATGGTGATGGCATGTAAGCAACTACTGCATCAAGTAATGGTTGAATTCCTTTGTTTTAAATGCAGTTCCGCACAATACAGGTACAACAGTTCCTTCAATTGTAGCAGCTCTTAATGCTTTTTTGATTTCTTCTTCAGAAATTTCTTCTCCACCAAAATATTTTTCCATCAATTCATCATCAGTTTCAACTACAGATTCGATCATATGTTCTCTAGCTGTTTGAGCTGCATCAACTAATTCTGCTCTTATATCAACTATTTCATAGTCAGCTCCCATAGTTTCATCTTTTAAATAAATATTCTTTCATTGTTACTAAATCAATAATTCCTTCGAAATTATCTTCAGCACCAATTGGTACTGGATAGGTACACCGTTTCCACCTAATCTTTTCTTTAATATCGTTAACGTATCATATCGAAATCTGCTCCAACTCTATCCATTTTATTAAAAGAGCCATTCTTGAACGTTGTATTTATCAGCTTGTCTCCAAACTGTTTCAGATTGTGGTTGAACACCATCAACTGCTGAGAATACTGCAACCGCTCCATCTAATACTCTTAAAGATCTTTTCAACTTCAACTGTAAAGTCAACGTGACCTGGTGTATCTATGATGTTAATTCTGTGTTTATTCCAAAATGCAGTTGTTGCTGCTGATGTAATTGTGATTCCTCTTTCTTGTTCTTGTTCCATGTAATCCATTGTAGCGGCTCCTTCGTGAACCTCTCCAATTTTATGGTTAACTCCTCGTATAGAATAAAAATTCTTTCAGTAGTAGTCGTTTTTCCGGCATCAATATGAGCCATGATACCAATATTTCTAGTATCTTTAAAGCAACTTTTCTTGCCATTCTGATGTTTCCTCCTTCTAAATATTAAGCAGTTAAATAATTCAGATAATTAAATAAACTATACTTTAACGAATTACCATTTATAATGTGCGAATGCTCCATTTGCTTCGGCCATTTTATATGTGTCTTCTTTTTTTCTTAATTGATCCACCTCGTTGTTAGCAGCTGCTACTAACTCTTTTTCAATTTGTTTACCATTCCGTGTTCTTTTCTTTCTCTTGTGTATCTAACTAACCATCTGATAGCTAAAGTTTGTTGTCTTTTCTTTTCTAACTTCAACTGGTACTTGGTAAGTAGCTCCTCCAATTCTTCTTGATCTAACTTCTAATTGAGGTCTAACATTTTCCATTGCTCTTCTGAACACTTCAATTCCCTCTTCTTGAGTTTCTTCTTTAATTTCATTTAATGCTGTATAGAAAATGCTTTCAGCTAATGATTTTCCATCTTTCATTAATCCATTTATGAATTTAGTTACTACTTTATCGTTATATTGAGAATCAGGTAAAACATCTCTCTTTTCCGCTTTTTCTTCTTCTTGACACTTATTTGTCCTCCTCACTTCTTAGTTTTTAATTAATTAGCGCTGCCGCTGGTTTTTGTTCCGTATCTTGATCTCAGCTTGTCTTCTGTTTACTACTCCCGCAGTATCTAAAGCACCTCTGATTATTTTATATCTAACCCTGGTAAATCTTTTTGTTCTTCCTCCTCTTAAAAGAACGATACTGTGTTCTTGTAAGTTATGTCCGATTCCTGGAATATAAGCAGTTACTTCAATTCCATTTACTAATTTAACCCTTGCTACTTTTTCTTAAGGCTGAGTTTTGGTTTTTAGGTGTAGTTGATATACTCTACACAAACCCTCTTTTTGTGGATTACCTTTTAACGCAGGTGATCTCTCTCTGTTGTTTTTCTACCAAATCTTACTAATTGATTAATAGTAGGCATATTTTTCCTCCTCCCAACTTTCTTCAAATTTTTATATATAATTTCTCGTCATTTTTTTATAAACTAAAACTTTTTTAAAAGCTCATCCCCTTCAATCTACACCCCTAACTTGTAGGGCATAATGTATACCCATTTATAAGTATAGCGATTTACTCTAAATTTACTAAAAAAATATGTACACATTTCCCGAAGATTTAGTTTATGAGTTATAACTACTTATTTTTATACTATTTAAGCTCATTATGTCAAGGTCTTTATTGAGTTTTTGTTAAAATTATCGAAATTTTATTATATAAATTATATATCTTTATATAGATAGTATTTATATAATATATTTTTAAAATAACAATTGTAATAGAGAAGTGAGCAACTTGTCTCACTCCCTAAAATTTTAATTCCTAATAATTCCAACGTTTCAATATTACACCTTTGTTTAGCTTTTAGACTAATGTTAATTTTTCCACTCATGCTAACTTTTACAAATTTTTCTGAAATTAAATCTAGAATCTTTTCACCTGGATAGTCAGTTAAAAATTCGATATCTTTATAATCATTGAATGAATTATTTATAACTGTTATTATTGAACGATCTTCATTTTTACGTTCATAAGCTATAATGTCTCTTTGATCATCTGCTAATAATTCTTTTGAATTTACCGTATACTAGCACTCTGTTTTTCTACGAATTTTTATTAATTTTTGTACCAGAATAATAAGTCTTCGTCTACTTTTTGCTCATATCTTTCTTCTTTATTCAGGAATGACGATTCTTTTCTTCATCATACATAAATTTCTTTCCAAAGCATTGGTTTTTCACAATAAGGGTCAGTAGCTCCCTCACATTCCCACTTCATCACCGTAATATAACATTGGTGCTCCAATATATGTCATTTGGAAAAATTGATATTAATTTTTAATACATCTTTTTGGTTTTATTTTTGCTATTTAACCAGTCAATTGATGTATTTGGATGATAATTAGAAGCTAAATCTGGTCTTATTGAGTTATAACCTTTTTCTAGTTGTTTTTCCTTCTTCTAAGTTTCTACCTAAAAATATCATTTACAATTCTTGAATATAATCTATCTGTATCAGTGCGAACCATTTAAATTTTTGTGATGCTTGTAGAGATTGATATGGATACCATGAACGTTTTTCTCTCAATTCATTGAAGAAATCGGTTGCTTTTTAATTTATATCTTTTCTCCACCTTCTCTACTGTGATTTATAAAATATCCAATAACAGTTTTTAGCCATTCTGTAGTTCATAACTGTATCAAATTTATTACCATCATTAATATCATTTGAAGCATTTCCCACAATTCTGCTGTAATATAGGCTTCTTGTTTTACATCCTTTAACAACTTGTCGCCATTCATTCCAGAAATTTTGATTTTCAAGACAGTTTGGCACATCTAGTCTCCATCCATCTATTCCATCATCTTCCATCCAGTTTTTACTTTCTTTTCCGTCAGGTCCATACATCCATTTTTCTTGTAATATTAAAGATATAATCTTTATATTGTTCATTGAAAGTATTGAATTCTGGTAACGAATTAAATCCTCCCATGCGTTATAAGTTAAACGTTTTTTTATTTTTTTCATAATCAAATCATATGCTTCTTCATCTGACAAATCGTCTGTCACAGGAATATGATTTGTAAAAATCTTAATTTTATACCAATCTTTTATATTGAGAAGTTTCTCCATCAGCTAACACCATATTGAATGTCCAGTGTCTGTCACTACTATGATTGAAAACTCCATCAAAATTACTCTATTCCATTTTTATGTAATTCTTTTATTAAATCAACCATAATTAAATCAGATTCTGTCCAAACCCAAGTTTCTGGATCTTCAGTTTCACCATAACCATTTTTTACCTTTATTTTTCACCTTTTAAGTTAACTCTAATAATTTTTAATTCACTGTTATTAATCGCTTTTTCCTAAAAACGTCGATATATGTTTTATTGTTGTATTTATTGGATTTATTAACTTTTACATCATATTTTTCACCACTTGTTCTAATTGTTCCAAAGTCTGATGAAATATGTCTGAAATCATTTGCACCATATTTATGATTTTGGTATGAGAAAAATACTGGGTTTAACCATATTGCATTTATTCCCAATTCTTTTAAATAAGGAATTTTTTTCTTTGATACCTTGAATATCTCCTCCGTACATTCTCGCATATTTCAAGCTATAATCAACTTTTTCTCTCCAGCTTTTTTTCCCAATCAGTTCTATCAGAGAAATCAGAAGTCCATCTATTTCTATCGAATTTTCCATAGACATTATTTAATTTTTTCCCATTTATATTTTTCAATAAATTTATTTTCATGTAATTCGTTTATACTAAATTCTTCTGGTCCAAATTCATTGAAAAATGGCATCATTGTAGTGATTCCCATTATAAAAATCTATCTGGGAAAAAGATTATACCAAATGGCTTCTTTCGACCAATCTGGAACATCAAAAATTTGAATATCTTCTTCTAGTTGTTTTTGATAACCATTCTTTTCTGGTTTTTCTTCATGTAATTTTCCATTAAAGTAAACTTTCTTTCCACCATCTTCCAAAAATGAAATAATACATGATTTTATCTACTTTTTCTACCACAATCTACTTCTCTTGGAAATAGTCAAAACTATTTGTTTTGTCGCTAAATCTTTTCTAGCTCATAAATCATTTCATAGCTATCTTCTTCTGATAAAACGATACTTATGTAGGCTCTTTCTACATCTTCAATTTGTGTTCTTATTTTAAACTCATATTCTCTATCTGATATTTTTATTAAAATATTTCAAACTTTTTATAATCATGAACAATTGCCTTTTAAATCGCTTTTCTTTTTCTTTTTCGCATCATAAACAAATTTTCCATCACCCATATATCCTTTTTGGAAATAATTCTCCTCTTTCTCAAGAATTAATTTCAAATTTTTCTCCTTCAGGATACCATCTTCCATCAATTACATATTTATACTCATAAATACCGTTTTCAGGGATCATTGTTATTTCATAAATTGTATCCGATAGCTTTTTTCACAGGTTCACTTATTGGTCTCCATCCTGTTTCTTCACTTGCAACTTCAACTTTTTTCAACATTTTTCCAAACCATATTTTCTTATATCCACTTTCGTTCTAAAAATTTTGTTTTTGATAAAATGAATTTTTTCTCTTTTCTGGATAATATTCTACTAAAATATCAATTCCTGCTTGGAATCCTGTTATCGCTTTTTGGTCTTCCTGTTAATTCTACCCTTGCTTCAAAAATAGTAGCAAAAAGGCGACGTATGGTTGTAGGTAACTGATTTTTATAATTTCATCTTGATAACTTATTTCAAAATAATAACTTCCTGACTCAACGTCACTCCATTTATAAAAATATCTGACTCCATCAAATGAAGTAAAAATTTTCTTCTTTATAAAATTTATTATTTCTGTAAATGATTATTTTGTAATCTAATAAATTCATTTTTCTCCCTTATCTTTCCATGTAATTTAATTGATTGTAAAATCTTTTTAATTTTTACAATCACTTATTTCTCATTTTTCTCTTGCATAAATTTATATTTAAAACAATCCAAATACTATTTTATTCCAAAAACACTTTATATGCTCGGTATGTTTCTGTATAAAATCTGCCTTTTGAAGAAATTTCAAATAACGAATGCATTGAGATAAGTGCTGGACCCGCATCTACAGTTCTTATTCCATAGTACGCCAAAAATTTTGCGACAGTTCCACCGCCACCTTCATCTGTTTTTGTTGAATCCTCCAACTTGATATGCAACTTCATTTTTCAAATGCTTGTCTTATTTCTTGCATAATCTCTGCATCAGCATCACTTGCACTCTACTTTTTTCCTCTTGAACCTGTATATTTTTGCAAAAAGCTAATCCATAAGACAATCTCGCTACATTTTCTGGATCATGAACTGACGAAAATACAGGATTTATAGCTGCTGTTACATCTGATGATAACGCTTTTTGAATTCCATAAAGTTTCTCTTAACATTTGGTCATTGTAATTTTTCTGTTAACGACAAAATTTTCCCAACAACATATTCTGGCAATGTAGTTTTTCAAACTTGTCGACCCTTCACTTCCAATTTCTTCTTTATCAGTCAAATAAACCATTACTGTTTTTCAGGATTCTCTATTTCGTATAATGCTTTTAATGATGTATATGCACAAATTCTATCATCTTGACCGTATCCTCCAATCATTGTTTGGTCAAGACCTCACATCTCTCAATTTCCCTGCTGGTACGACTTCTAATTCAGCCGCAAAAAAATCATCTTCCTCGATACCATATTCTTCTTTTAATTTATCTAAAACCCACTGCTTAACTTTTTCAATATTTTTCATCTTTTACTGGTGTATTTCCAAATAATAATTTTAATTCCTCACCTTTAATTACTTCTCGTGCCTTTTCTATCATCTTTGCACTTTGTAAGATAAATGTGGCAAAAATATCTGGAATGCAAAAACTGGATCTTCTTCTTTTTCTCCAATTGCCAAAAACTACTTTCGTATTATCTTTTAAATAAACTACACCATGTAAAGCTAAAAGGCGTTGACGCCCATTGATATTTTTATTCCACTGTAATAATGCGTATTTAATAACGCAAATTCTTCTGTTTCTTGAATTGGATGTGGCTTCAAATCTAATCTTGGTGAATCTAAATGAGAAACAACCATATTAATCCCATTTTTAATATCTTCCTTACCAATGATAACTGCCACAAGATTTTTGTCTCGATTATTAAAATAAATTTTTGTCACCTGCTTTTTAAATCGCTTTTTCATTTATATTAACAAAAATTATTTTTCTTTAATTCTTCTTCTGTCACTACAACAAATTCTCTCTCAGTCTTTTGCCGAATCTAAATATTTCTTATATCCTTCAGCAAAGTCGAAAATTTCTTCTTTTTCTTTTTCAGAATAATTTTTTTCCACAAATTTTTCTTTTGTCATAAATTTTTCCCTTTTCCTATTTTTATTTTTGTAAAATTTTTCGCATTGATTTGTTTACTTTTTCCTTCTATCACTATTTTACAACTTTTTCAAAAAGTGAACTATTATTATTTTTACATAAATTTATTTATTTTTATCTTGAAAAATATATTCAAGATTTTTTTATTCTATATATTTAACTATTTTTACTATTTTTATAGAATTTAATTTTTCTTCTAATTTTTACCTTCTTCTTCGTATCCAGGTTTTCCTAATAATGCGAACATATTTTTTTCTTGTACGCTTCAACTCCTGGTTGGTCGAATGGATTTACACCTAAAACATATCCACTTACTCCACATGCTTTTTCAAAGAAGTAGAATGCATATCCTAAATGATAAGGAGTTGCTTCAGGAATATTTACTGTTAAATTAGGTACTCCACCGTCAACGTGTGCTAAAATAACTCCGTCTCTTGCTTTTTTGTTTACATAATCTAAAGTTTTTCCTGCAACAAAATTCAATCCATCTAAGTTTTCTTCATCTTTTTCAATTTCAAATTCAACTTCTGGTTTGTCAATTGAAACAACTGTTTCGATAAACATTCTTTGTCCTTGTTGAATATATTGACCTAAAGAGTGTAAATCTGCAGAAAAATCAGCTGATGAAGGATATAATCCTTTGAAATCTTTTCCTTCTGATTCTCCAAATAATTGTTTCCACCATTCAGAGAAATAATGTAATCTTGGTTCATAGTTAACCATAATTTCTACATTTTTACCTTTTCTCAATAAAATGTTTCTAACTGCTGCATATTGCAATGCTTTATTTTCTTCTAATTTTTTGCTAGAAAAATCTTTTACTGCATCAGCCGCTCCTTGCATTAATTCATCAATGTTAATTCCAGCTGCAGCAATTGGTAATAATCCAACTGGTGTTAAAACTGAAAAATCTTCCTCCAACATTGTCAGGTACAACGAATGTTTCATATTTTTCTGTATCAGCTAATGTTTTTAATGCACCTTTTGCTTTATCAGTAGTTGCATAAATTCTTTTACTAGCTTCTTCTTTTCCATATTTTTCTTCTAACATTTTTTTGAATACTCTGAAGGCAATTGCTGGTTCAGTTGTTGTTCCTGATTTAGAAATAACATTTACTGAAAAATCTCTATCTCCAACTACATCAATTAAGTGTTGTAAATAAACACCGCTCATATTTGTTCCAGCAAAATAAACTTCTGGAGTTTTTCTTTTTATCTTTGGTAAATTGTTATAAAAACTGTGTGATAAAAAAATTCAATTGCAGCTTTTTGCTCCTAAATAAGAACCACCAATTCCAATAACGATTAATACTTCTGAATCATTTTTATTTTTCTGCTGCTTTTTATTCTAGCAAAATTCTTCTTTGTCATAATCTAATGGCAATGTTGTCCACCCCAAGAAGTCGTTTCCAGCTCCTTTTCCTGATACTAATACTTCATTTGCCAATTCTACATATGGTTTGATTTGTTCTACTTCGTGTTCACTGAAGAAATTTTTGAAAATTTGTAACTAAAATCTAATTTCATTTTAAAAACCTTTCCTTTTCTTTTTCTACAAATTAAAAATCCTTTTTCTTTTTATACATCAAAAAGATTAAATTTAACCATTTTAAAAATTTTATTTGATTTATATAAATCAAAAACTTATTTCTTCAATATTTTATCACTAAATACATTCAAAGTAAAGCCTAAAATAATATTTTTACAATTTTTCAACTTATTAGAACTTATTAAAACTAGTGTAAAATAAGGTTCTCAACAACTTTTGTTTTAAAGCTAATTTATCTAAAATTAATTCTTACAAAAATTATCGAGTGAAACTTTTTTTGATATTTTTTTCATATCTCGCTCTTGATCTTTTTGTTTCAACGATTCCCTCTTATCGTGTAATTTTTTACCTTTTAGCAAGTCCAATTTCCATTTTCACTAATCTCTGTTTTGTATAAACTGAAAGTGGCACAATCGTATATCCTTGCTCTTTAATTTTTTTGCTCCCCATTTTTCAATTTCTCTTCTATTTAGCAACAATTTTCGTACTCTCGATTCAGAAACATTGTTAATATTCTCAAATTCATATGGCGTAATATGCATATTCATTGCAAAAATCTCATTTTTATTATTCTGATAAAAACTCTTTTATGCTCACTTTTCCCAGCCTTTACAGATTTCACTTCTGTCCCAACAAGTTCAATTCCCTGCTTCAAGTTTATCTTCAATAAAATAATCGTGAAAAAGCCTTTTTGTTTCTAGCTAATACTGGCATTTTTTTCCTCCTTTTTCAATCATTTTTAATTCAATTATTTATAAATTATTCTTCGTCTCCATCATCTTCAATTTTCAAAATTTCTTCCTCATAAGGAATTACTTCTATTTCCATTTTTCATACTGAAGCACCTGTAACCACTACTTTTTATTGTATTTCCCATTGTATAAGTTTCGTTTGTATTTGTGTTAATTATTTTTGAAATTTTTCTTCATCGTATACAAAATGATCTCTCGTAACATTTACATTATACACAACTTCAATGTGATTTTTCCAATTCCATAAATACTTTTATTTTTATTCATTCCACTAAGTCTTGCGATGTATGTTTTACCGATTTTTGTCTTGCATATATTCGATTAATTTGATTTTTACACTGTCTTCTTCTAATTTATCAGCGACTCTTTCTGTTCGTGAAATTGCTGAAGGACAACATCAAATTCTCCAAAATATTTACTTTTGTCCTTATCATTAATGAATTTTTCAAGCGATCTTCCAAGCATTCTGTGAACAACCAAATCCGAGTACCTTCTTATCGGTGACGTAAAGTGCAAGTAATATTTCGACGCCAATCCAAAGTGTCCCAAATTTTTATTTGCATATCTCGCTCTTTGCATTGCTCTCAAAATCAATTTATGAATCAAATATCCTTCTGGCAATCCTGTCGTTCTATCTATAATCGTTTGAAATTTTCCTGGATGAATTTCATCAAGATTTTTTTATTGAGAAACCAAATTTTACAAGCGTTTCATTTAATGCTTTTAATTTTTCTTTGTCTGGATCTTCGTGAACTCTGTATATCGCTGGAATTTCTTCCCAAAACAATTTTTCCGCCACAACTTCATTCGCTGCAACCATGAAATCTTCAATCAATCTTTCTGCCTCACCACGAGAACGCAAAACAATATCCTTAACCAATTTATTTTTGATCAAGAACAACTTTTTATCTCTGGTAATTCAAAATCAATACTTCCACGACGTTTTTCGTTCCTCTAATTATGTGCGACAATTTCAACATTTCCTGCAACATTGGCACAATTTTTCATATTTTTCAAAAACTTTTTTTATTTTTCTTCTAATTTTTCGATTTCTTTTTCACTCAAATCAGTTTTTCTCGATTATCAATGTAATCATAAATTTGATTTACACCATCGTAAGTCATTCTAAATTTCGATTTTATAACCGATTTATAAAAAAATCATTTTTTTCAAAACTTTCCCTTTTTTCATCAAAAATCAATTTCCACAGAAAAAGTCATTTTATCCTCATCTGGATTCAACGAACATAAATTATTAGACAATTTTCTCGGCAACATCGGAATAACTCTATCCACCAGATAAATCGAGTTCCCTCTCTTCAAGGCTTCATTATCCAATTCAGTTCCCTCTTTAACATAATACGAAACATCCGCAATACTTACAATCAATTTATATCCATCCTCTGTTTTTTCAACATAAACTGCATCATCCAAATCTTTCGCATCAGCTCCGTCAATCGTAATAATATCAAGATCTCTCAAATCTCTTCTATTTGGAATTTCAGACGATAAATCTTCATCCAAGCTATCCAATTCCTTCAAAACTTCTCCAGGAAATTTCTCTTGAATCCCTTCACTTATCAATAATGAAGAAATTAATGCTTCCGTATCTTGAGGATCCCCTAAAATGCTAACCACTTCTCCTTCAGGTTTTCTCATATCATCTCCCCAAAAATACACTTTTACCGCAACCAAATCCCCAGTTTTCGCACCTTTTATCTTTTTCTTGGAAATATAAATATCTTTTCTCGAATTTTTCACTCGCACAAACCCAAAACTCATATTATGCTCAAAAATCCCAACGACAACTTCACGATTTCTTTTTACAACTTGAAGAACTTCCCCTTCTCTTTTTCTGTCACCTTGAACATTTTCCTTCAAAACTCTAACAATAACAGTGTCTCCGTCCATCGCTGTATTTAAAAAAGGTCCAGGAATAAATACGCTTTTCTCCCCTTGAACATCTAAAAATCCAAAACTCCCATTTGCAATAGAAATTTCACCTTTTAGTAATCCAGCTTTTTCTGGTAGTGTATATTTCCCATTTCTCTTTAAATAAATTTCTCCATTTTCTTCCCAAGCATTCACAATCTGCTTATACAATTTACGTTTTTTTGGACTCCAATCCATTAATTGCAAAAATTTCCTGAAACGTAAATTCATACTCTTGTAACACTTGTTTCAAATATTTTTAATTCTTTTTCTATTTTTCATTTTTTTCACCCTATTTTTTTCTATTGATTTGCAATTATCGCATTTCTAAATAATATTATATTTGGATGAATTATAGAATCTTTTCCCCAATAAATATTTCAATTTTTCATTAATTTCAAATTTTATTGCTGCATCCAAATCTGTTTTCGCTAATTCACGTGCTTCATCCACGCCTTCCCATGTTCTCGCCGCTTCAATCGCATCTGACAAATACACAATTTTAGACAAAGTCGACATTTTTGGACTTCCAATTGTATGATATTTCACTCCATCCAAAAATTTCCTCATCGTCAATTCCAAATAAATCAAAATTATTTCTCACAAATTCGGCTCCCGCAAAACCGTGTAAAAATTGCAGTTGTTTTAGATAAATCATCTGACACTTCTGGATATTTCCTTTAATCAAATCTATCATTTCTGATAAATCAAAAAAATTTAGCTACATCATGTAAATACGCTGAGCCTCCACTTTTTCCACATTCACATTATAAATTTTTGCCAATTCCACAGCACATTCTGCCACTCTTACCACATGATTATATCTTTTTTTCATCAAGATATTTTCTTACATTTGTTTTTATTTTTTTCAATATTTATATTACTCATCTCTATCTCCTTTTTTTAATAAGTTTTTCATGATACATTAACAATTTTTATACTTTTTTTCTATTTACTATTTTATCTAAAAATCTCATATTATTTCAATATATCAAATAAAAAAATTTCACTTTTTTTCTATTGTAATTTTTATTATGATAAAAGAAAAAGCAACTATTGAATAATTGCTTCTCCATCTATTTGAATTATAACCTTTTTAATATTACTAAAATTCTTCAAAATCGTATTTGATACTGATTGTGCAAAATCCATTAAATAACGCTTGATTTGATCTCAATCCTGTAAATTCTGAATTTAATTTAACTATTGTAGTATTTTCTCCATCGATTCTCAAAGTATAAGCACTCATGAATTTCATGTTTTTAGTTAAAAAAATTTGTATCTTTAATAACTTCATTAATATAATCTCCTTCCACCAAATTTTTCTGTTTTCGGAATATAAGCTTCCTTTTCTTCAACCATTTTTATTTGATGGATTATAAATAAATATATTTATTTTTTTGTTGAGCATTATTAGATGATGCTTTTTACTAAATTTCTTTGTCTACTTCAACATTTATCATTTCAGAATTTTCTTTATCATAATAATTAATTGCTATCGACATTCCAGAAAGTAAAATTAGAATTATTATAGAAAAAAATTTTTCCTAAAAACTTTTTTTCTTTGGTATTTGTGCATTTTTGCTTTTTCCCTTTTTCCATAAATTTCTCCTTCTTAAAACTTTCTATCTAAAAATGTCTTCTAATCGCATCAGCAATTGCACTTGCTACATTTTTCTTGACCTTCTGGAGTAAGATATTTTGATAAATCAGAATAATTTGAAATAAATCCTATCTCTGCAAGAATCGCTGGTGAGTTACTTCCTCTTAACACAGCAAAAGTTAGCTCCCTTAACTCCTCTTCTTCTTAATCCTGTCACATTTATAATTCCATCCAATACTGATTCAGCAATTTCAGCACTTTTTTTCTTGATTTACTTTTATAGAATATATCTTTTAAAACATAATCAGAAAAAGGTGAACTTCCATAACTTTCATCTACTTTATTTTTCAAATTTAGCTACTTCTGAAGCGTAATCGCTTGATCCGTTTTTACTATAATAATAAACTTCTGCTCCATTAGCTGAACTACCTCCTGAATTTAAGTGAATACTTATAAAAATCTGCATTTACTCTATTTCCAATTGCTGGTCTTTCATCCAATGTTACAAAATAATCTGAATCTCTTGTTGTAATTACATTATAATCTGCACTTAGATTTCTAGCTAATCTTTTTGCAACTTCTAAGGCAATATCTTTTTCTCTGTATCCATTTGCTACTGCACCAGAATCATGTCCACCATGTCCAGGATCGACTATAATTGTATATTTTTTTGTTTCAGTCCCTAGTTGGTGCTGGAGTATATACATTTGTATTTGGATTGTTTGTATAATTTTTGTTAACATTGTTATAAGTGTTACTGTTATAGTTATTATTAGTAAGTATTATTATTACTATTGCTATAAGTGTTTCTATTAGCATTCGTATTGTAATTATTATTTGTATATGTTACTACTACTGTTACTATAAGTATTTCTATTAGTATTGTAGTTATTAGTATTTTGATAATTATTGTTGTTGTAAGATTGTGTTGAGTAATTATTATTTGTTGTTCCTCTATTCGTATTATTTCCTACAACTACTGTATTTGTTGTTGCTCCTGCGTTTGGGTTACTGAAAGTTATCTCAATTTCTTTTCCCTTTACTCAAGATTTTTATATTCTGTTTGAGACTTCAAATAAAATAAAATTGATGATTTTTCCTCCATTTTGTGAAGTATCAATTCTATTAACAAATTGGTCATACACGTTAGCCGACCCTTGACCAACGTCTCTTCCCAAATCTACATCATCATAATCTAATCTTAAAATCTTTTCTGAACCATTAACTAGAATACTTGCATTTGGCAATTTATTCGTATTTTCTTTAAATGTACCTGTATAAACACCATTTCCGTATGTTACTTTTTTTCCAATGTTTCCGCAAACATAAACGTACTCATCATAAGCAACATTACTGCTATAATTTTTCATTTCTCCTCCTTTTTATTCTTTTCCCAACATTTCCCTTTTTAATATTTCTTAATTTTTTTAATGTGATACAATTTCATTCTTATGATTACATTTCAATTAATCTAAGAATAAAAACTTACCACATCACTACTTTTTTTATTTTACAACTGATGAAATAGATGATTTTTGAAATAGTCATTCTTGCATTTTTGTCTATTTTTTACTTCTACTGTTTCAGTTAAAATATTAACAACTGTAGCGTGAATTCCTCCAGTTGTAATAATCTTATCTCCCACTTTTAATCCATCCATCATTTCATCAAAAGCTTTTTCTTTTTCTTTTTTTATTCGACAAATATGAAGGCAAAATCAATAGTGCCATTATAAAGATTATATAAACAATTAAAAATACTGTTTGATTCATAAAATTCTCCTCACTTTTATTATAAATTTACATTGTATTATACCATAATTGAAATCTTTTTCAATTTTATACAGATAAAAATTCTGTTTTATTGATGTGCAAAAAGTATTTGTCACATTAATTTCTAGGCTTTCGAAAGAGTGTTATAAAAAAATTATTAAAAATATTTAAAAATAATATAATTAGTAATTAAATCTATTTGAATTTAAAAATTTGTTTTTTTGATTTTTTTCCTTGAATTTTATTTTTTTATTTATTATAATACAATATAGAGAATATATTTAAAAATTAAAAAGGAGTAAATTTATGAAAAATTAATTTTATCAATTGGTATTTTTGCGTTATTATCGTCTTGTCAAACAGCAGGTGGTGTAGTTAAAGCGGTAGTTGTTCCTGTAGCATTAACTGCAGGTTTACCAGTAGGTTTAGTAGCTACCGGTATTCTTTCACCAATTGTCGAACACCAAATTAAAACTATAGATAATTCCATAAAAATACGGTAATGACCATTTTGAATATACAAATACAAGAATTGCTCAAAAAGATGGAACAATTATCGTTAGTGGTACATTGAAAAACTATAAAAATTGCATGAAGATGTTACTCTTGCCATTCCATGTGAAGATAAGGATCATAACAAAAATTGGAGATGCAATAGCTACAACTAAAACATTAAAAGAAAATGAACGTTGGAATTTTAACGCTACTTTAAAAAGTAATGATGTAAGATTTTGCTATCCTGAAAAATCAGTTATTACGACTAAAGAAGGTAAAAACTCAGATACTCCAGGCACAGAAACAACTTCACCTCAAAAAAATAAAAACATTCAATTTCAAAAGACTTCATTCAACAGAGTGAAGTCTTCTTTTCAATTATATAAATTCCATAAAATTATTGAAAAATTTTTGATTAATAAATATTTAAAAAAAGTATAATTTTTTTATTAGATTCATTTAAAATTTAAAGTATATTTTTTTCTTGAAATAGTTTATCTTTTTATGCTATAACGTTAATAAAGATACATTATCTTAATAAAGCATTAAAAGGAGTAAATTTATGAAAAAAATTAATTCTATTAACTGGAATTTTTAGCATTATTATCATCTTGTGGTCCCACTGCCAGTGGAATAGCAGCAACAGTTATGGCACCACCATCACTATTATTATTAGCACCATCACTAATAAAAAGATTCTATTAAAGAAAAAAATAAACGGTGAAACAGATTATATTGATTCTTCAATAGGAGTTTTTGAATATAAAAATGCAAAAAAATTAGTCAACAAAAATGGAATAGTAATTATCAATGGAACATTAATTTATAAGAGCGATCCAGAAAATACAACACAAAATGTAACTCTTACTATACCATGTTATGATAGTGAACATAATGAAATTGGGAATGCAATTGCTAAAAACTAGAATATCTAAAAAGGAGATCCAACACCATTTAGAGCTACTATAAAAATCTGATAAAGTTAGATTTTGTGCTCTTGAATACGGAACTATTACAGGTGAATAAGTGAAAATATAGGAACTGCGTTTCAAGAAAAAAAGAGATTGTTATAAAAATAATAAATAAAATCCCAAGTTATAATTAATTTTATAAACTTGGGGTTTTTATAATAGTATTTGCAGTTAATATTGAAATTTAGGATGTAAATAAAAAAAGGAGTAACCATGCTTTTTAATAATTTTTTTGTCATAATTTTTGTGGATTGTACTTGGTAACATTAACAAACAGAAGGCTAACATTTCAAAAATTAAATAAAGAACTTGAAGAGCTTAATGAGAAAAAAACAAGAAAAAAACACGAATTGAAAGAGAGAATAAGAGATTTAAAAAAAGAAAATTCGTGAGATTGATAAAGAGATTGATGAAGGAGATTTAGATGTAAAAGGAGCTTATTTTCAATATTTATGTGAGAGTAGCAGATTTACAAATGGAATTGGATGATTGTGAATTTGAGCTAGAGTGGATTGATAAATAAAAAATTTGAAAACCTTTACCAAATGTAGTAAAATATTCATAAGATATTATTTTTTTACTATACTAATATGATGGCTTAAAACTGGGATTTTTTCTCAGTTTTTCTTGTTACAAAAAAATATTTTTCTCTTTTTATCAGAGATAATTTTTATCATATTTAAAAATTTTTGGAAAAGGAAGGAAAAATGGGAAAAAAACGAAAAGCAATAAATGAACGAAAAAAACTAAATTTGGTACAGAACCTGTTGGAAAACTGTTGATTTCACTTGCGGTTCCTGCTATCATTGCTAACTTGGTTAATGCTCTTTACAATGTTGTGGATCAGATTTTTATTGGGCAAAAAAATTGGGTTTCTGGGGAATGCGGCTACGAATGTGGCTTTTTCCGCTTACGACGATTTGTCTTGCGATTGGGCTTATGACTGGAGTTGGAGCTGCGACTAACTTTAATTTGGAATTGGGAAGAAAGCGTCCAAAAAGGGCAAAAAGCGTGGCTGGAACTGCGGCTACAATGCTACTTTTAAGTGGTGTCATTTTGTGCATATTAATTAATATTTTTTTAAGACCAATGTTGACAGCCTTTGGGGCTACTAATCAAATTTTTGATTATGCGATTGAATATACTCAAATTACATCTCTTGGAATACCGTTTTTTTACTATTTTTCGATAGGAGCAAATCCTATGGTTAGAGCTGATGGAAATTCTTTTTTATTCAATGCTTGCGATAGTTATTGGAGCTATTACAAATACGATTCTTGATCCGCTGTTTATGTTTGGATTTAATATGGGAATGGACGGTGCCGCTTGGGCGACTGTAATTGGGCAATTTATCTCGGCAGTTATGTTAGGATTATATTTTTTTCAGATTTTAAAAGTGTAAAATTTGAATTGAAGGATTTTAAGATAAAAATTCGAGAAATTTGGATTTTTGTTTATGTTGGGAACATCACCTTTGATTTTTCCAATGTTCTGCACTAATTGTTCAAATTGTGACAAATAATTTATTGAAAAATTTATGGTGCGAAATCTATTTATGGAAGTGAAATTCTATTGCCGTTGCTGGAATTGTTATGAAAATAAATGTCATCTTTTCTAGCAATTTTATTGGGATTGACGCAAGAGCACAGCCTATTACTGGATTTAATTATGGAGCAAAAAAATATACAAGGGTTCGAGAAATTTTAAAATTATCTCTAAAAGTGGCTTTTTATTATTTCTTTAGTAGCATTTGCAATCGCTGAACTTTTCCCTGTTCAAATAATTTCTGTCTTCGGTAACGGAAGCAAACTCTACTTTCAATACGGAACAAAAATATGCGAGTATTTTTTTATTCTTCATATTCCTAAATGGTATTCAAGGTGCTATTACAATGTTTTTTTAACATCAATTGGAAGGGCCTCAAAAGGAGCTTTTTGTCACTTGTAAGACAAATTATATCACTTTTACCATTACTAATAATCCTACCACATTTTATGGGTATTGATGGAATTATGTTCGCATTCCCAATAGCAGATTTCATAGCTTTTGTTGTATCAGTTATTGTTTTGAAAAAGGAAATGAAAAAGCATTCCGAAAGTGAATCAAGATGTATAAAAAAATTTAGAGAATTGTAAGATTTAGAATTTTAAAAAAATGGATTTCATTGAATTAAAAGCTGTCTCATGAGGGTTATTTTATGAAACAGCTTTTTTTGTAATATTTTTGCAACGAAAAAAACTTTTCCGTTCTATTTTACGTTTCATTTTGCAACGAAAAATTAATTTCTGTACTATTTTTTTAATTGATATTTTACTGAACGTCCTTTTTCCCACTTGCTCAGCAATACTTTTTCTCAATTAAACCATTTATCGATCTTATGACTTTAGATTTATTATATCCACTTAATTCTTCGATTTCTTTTCCTACTTAATTTTTTCATACTTTTTAAGAATTTCAAAAACTTTTACTTCACCGTTAACTAAATTACTTGGAACTGTTTCAATTATCGGTAAAGTTATCCTTATACTATTTTCATATATCTCAAAAAGATGGTTTTATAAAATTTTCCCTGTATTCATATTTTTATTCTTTTTTTATTCCTGTTCCAAATTTTTTTCAATTATTCCTAATCTATAAAAAAATATTTGCTATTATAGGGTTTCTCAAAACTGAAACATATCCTCTCATATATTCATCTTCTGACATTCCTAAAGGTAAACTTCCTGGTGATATAATCTCAATTTTATCATTTGACATTACTATTTTTATATTCGCATTTATATCCCATAATCTATGGACTATCGCATTTGCAACAGATTCCTGAAAGCTTCTTTTTGAAACTTTTTCTTTTTTTATACGTTCAGCTCCTACTATTTCTTCATATTCATAATATCTTTCAAATACACTGATTGCTTCATAATATTGTTCAAGTATGGATTTTCTTTCAATATTTTTCCCTAAATAGTATTTTTATTTATATTTTCACCTAAAAACTACTATATCAATTCCAGAAAATTTCCTATTATTATTGTCTGCAAAAAGTTCAGCAGCTATATTAAATTTTTTTATTTTTCATATAAATTCAATGTTTTTTTAGTATATCTAAATTCAGTTCTTTTTATTCCTACTACTTCTTTTCATTTTCTTTTTCTAAAAACTTAAATTCTAATTTCTCATTTTCTATTTCAATTGTCTCATAATCTAAATTGCTTCCCTGTAACATCAGTCTGTTCAATTCAACTGTATCTACTTCAATTGTCGACGTATCATTTCTTTTTATAGGCTTTTCCCATTGTAGTAATACGGTGGAAAATCTCCCTTTTTCACATTTAAGACAATACAACTTTTTTTCCCTCTATTTTTTTCAATATCTAATGTATATTCCGGCTTAGGTTTTATACTGTCATTAATGGTATTTTCTATATTAAGTTTATTCTCCATTACTTTTTTTCCAACCCTATAACTTTTTCCTTCATCATTTATCCCAAAAATTATTTTTTTCCATTCTTATAATTAGAATAAGCAGAAACTGTTTTTCAAATAACTTTTTACTTATTTTTTTCCTTAAATTCTACGTCCTTACTTTTCTTTTCTCATATAAACCCTCCATTTATATAATTCATTTTAAAACAACATCTTTATAAATTAATTATACTTCATTTTTATCACTTTTTGCAACGAAAAAGCTTTTTCGTTCCATTTTACGTTTCATTTTGTAACGAAAAACAGTTTTTTTAAATTATTAAAGCAATCGTAAGTGTAACAAAAATACGTCGGTTTTTATAACGTATTTTTTTATATCTATTACTTCTCTTTCTGATACTGCGAAACCGTTTTCCCAGTCCATTTTTTAAATGCCCGATAGAAGGATGAAAGTTCCGTATATCCAACCAAATAGGCTATTTCATCAATCGAAAGTTCCTTTGCTTCCAAATAATTGAAAGTCATTATTTTCTGAATATCTTTCACCAACTGATTGAAACTGGTATTTTCTGCCGACAGATTTCTTTGAAGAGTCCTTCCGCTTATCCCAAACTCTTCTGCTACATTTTCCAGTCTAAACTGTCCGCTCGGAATAAGCTGAAAAAGCTTTTTCTGAACTCTGCTTGTAAAAGTTTCAAATGTTTCACTTTCCATTTCTGAGAGTTTCTGTTTCAATTGAGGTTCCAAATATTCCACCATTATATTATTTGCTGTCAAAAATGGCTTTTTCAAATCTTTCATGCTAAAAATGACTTCATTTTGTTTTGCTTTATTTATCGTAGCATTTATCTCCTTTGTCAATAATTCACCATATTCAAAAAGGACTTGTAACACTTACTGGAGATATTTCCTTCCCAATCCCTTTATTTAATAAATTTATCAGCATAAGCTGTTCATTCAAAACTGCAAAACGTGGCAGTTCCTTTTTCCCTTTGTTCAAAAAAATACTGTACTTGAACTATTTCTTCAAACTCTTTAATTTCTAAAAAAACAGGCCCTATTAATTTTTTGTATTTTGCCAATCTTTTTAAGCCTTCAAGTCCATTTTTTTGAAGAAAAGTGCCGCAAAAAAAGATGTAATAAACACATTTAGATTATCAATATTGCTGATTGCTGATATTTGCTCATCAGTAATAACTTCATCAATTTTTTTCAAAAATAAATAATATTCCTCAGTAGAAAACTGAATTTCTTCTTTCCACAAAATATTTGGTATTCCCTGCTTGTTCAAGAATATTTTTCAATCGACAATCCGACACTCTTTAAAAAAATCCTGAAACTGCTTCGGCATAGTTATTTTTCATATTTTTCTCCTCATTCCTATTTTTCTTAGTGCATCAAGTTTTTTTCATTTTCAAAAAATTTTTTTCTTCTATAAATCTCATCAAAATCCAATTCTCAATTATTTTTTTCTATTTTGAAGCACTTTTTCATAATTTTTATCAAAAACTCTTGCTGGAAGAATAGTATGTAAAAAAATACTAATGGTTTTGCCATAAATCCTATTAAATATCTCGCTTTTGGACGACGACTGTTCACTGCTTTTGAAATTGCTTTTGTGATAACAATCGGGTTAGAAAGCATATTTCCTGAATATTGCTTTTTCATTCCTTCTGCTATTTTAGCTGCTTCTTTTTCATATGCTCCACCTTTTGCAGAATTTGCCAATTTATCAGCAGCAATATTTCCCCAGTCAGTTTTTATTCCACCTGGCTCAATAAGTGAAACATCTATTCCAAAATCATCCACTTCCATACGCAATGCATCACTAAATGCTTCAAGTGCATATTTAGTTGCGTGGTACCATGCTCCAAAATAAGTTGTCAGCCTTCCTCCCATCGAAGAAACATTTATAATTCTACCTGTTTTTTGTTTCCTCATATGCGGCAACACCAACTGAACCAATCTCGCCAATCCAAATAAATTCACTTCAAACTGCATTTTTGCTTCACTTAGCTCAACATCTTCTATCGCACCATAAGAACCATATCCAGCATTATTTATCAGAACATCAATACGCCCTTCATTTCCAATTATTGTATCAATTGCACTTTTAACACTTCTCTCATCACTCACATCCAAATATATAGATTTAACTCCAAACTGCTTTAAAGTTTCCATTTTTTCTGTTCTTCTAGCTGCACCATAAACTATATGCCCTTCTTTTGCCAAACTTTCTACTGTCTGATATCCAATTCCACTACTTGCTCCTGTCAATAAAATTACTTTTTTCATCTCTATACCATTCCTTTCTTCTTGTTTTTATGAAATAATTTTATCAGAAAAAAATAAAATTTGTTGAATAGCAAATAACGACATTTAATTGACAATTCATGACATTTTTTTGTTTGTTTTTTTCATTTTTTTAATTGGTATATAGACTCTATCTGTCCTATTATCCACAAGTTCCCTCTTACTTGTAAGTCTAAACTTTGTTCTTCATGTGGTTTCAAATATTCCAGTATCTGGTCTCAGAATATTATGAAACTCATTCTGAATATTGAACATCGGCATGTACTCTTTACTATACCTAAAGAATGCAGACAATTTTTCTTCTATGACAGAAACCTACTCTCAAAGCTTTCTGCCGCCGTTAATGAAATCTTTAAGTTCACCTTCCATAATATCAGTAAGAAAAATCTGAGAAAAAATAAAATATCAAAATTTTTCCAAAAAAATATTTCACTGACTCTGACGTCGTACACTATGGACTCATTTCAATTATACATACCTTCGGAAGGGATCTTAAATGGAATCCGCATATCCATGCCATTGTTTCTCTGGGAGGATTTACTAAAAATTTTGACTTCAGAAAAATGAGACATTTTAATGTGGATACTATTGCCGGTCAATGGAAGTATCATGTCCTCAAAATTATTCAGAATGGAGAATATAATGACAGTAAAATTAAAATGAAGGCCTTGGACACTGTTGCAAAACTTTACAAAGAAAACAAAAGATTCTTCTTTAATGTCGGTGACGGTGACATCAACAGCACAAAGGGTATTATCAGATATCTCGGAAGATATCTCGCACGTTCACCTGTTGCCGAATACAAGATTACTGAAATTGATGATGATAAAGTTACTTTCTTTTTCAATGATTTAGCTAACAATAAAAAGAAAACTTTCATTACAATGTCTGCTGAAAAATTTATCTCACAGATTCTCATTCACCTGCCTCCTAAAAAAACTTTTAAAATGGTAAATTTACTTTACTTATAAACAAGAATAATATCTTGAAGGACTGGGTACTAGAAAATTTCATATTTATTTGGTATAATAAAGCTATATTAATGAGTGAAAAACGAAAAGGAGATGCGTATAAGTTTCCCTGAAGAAATAAAAAGAATTAGATAGCGTTCATTTCTGACACAACAGGATTTTGCCGATAAGATCGGTGTGACTTTTTCTACATTGAATCATTGAGAATCAGGAGGTGCAAAGCCAAACTTAAGAGCAATGAAGAGCATTAATGCTTTTTGCCTTGAGAACAATATTCCTTATGAAACAATCGAGGAAGCATGGCTTGATTATAAAATTGAAAAATAAAGGAGCATTACTACTATGACAGATAAAGAGTTAAAAAAACTGAAAGATACGCTATGGCACTCAGCCGATGTACTTCGTGCGAGTGCACATTTAGCTGCAAATAAATATGGTCAGCCTATCTTGGGACTTATTTTCCTTCGATATGCGGATATCTTATATAAACAACACAAGGAAAAAATTAAAGCAGAATACAATCGTCTCAAAGGCAGTCGTATGGAAAAGTCCATCAAAGAAATCTCTATCGAGAAATGTGGCTTCTATCTCCCTGAGTGTGCTTACTACGACTTTATTAACAATGCACCGGACGATGCAAACAAGGCTACTCTTGTAAAAAAAGCTATGGAAGCCATTGAAGATGAGAATCCTAAAATGGATGGTGTACTTCCAAAAGAAGTTTACGCACAGTTAGTACCGGAAGAAGAGCCGGAGCTTCTCTCTAATATCGTACGTATTTTCAAAGATATTCCGGAAAACAGTACAATCGATATCTTCGGTGAAATCTATGAATATTTCTTAGGTAACTTCGCACTTTCAGAAGGTAAGGATGGAGGAACATTCTATACCCCTGCAACTGTTGTTAGATATATGGTAGAAGTTTTAAATCCACAGCCGGGTGAAAAGAAGTTCTTAGATCCGGCCTGCGGCTCCGGGGGTATGTTCGTACAGGCTGCACGATACATGCATAATCACAATGCCAGTGAAAGTGAGCAGATGAAGTTTCGTTGCTATGGTGTTGAGAAAGAACCAGACACTGTAAAATTGGCAAAAATGAACCTTCTTCTTAATAATATCCGTGGTGACATTACGCAAGCTAACTCATTTTATTCTGATCCATATAATGCATTCGGGCAATTTGATTATGTAATGGCGAATCCGCCCTTTAATGTAGATGAAGTTGTTGTTGATAAGGTTTCTGACGATGCTCGTTTCAATACATATGGAGTGCCAAGAAACAAGAGCAAATCAACAAAGAAAAAATCTGATAAGAAAGAAACTGTACCAAACGCAAACTATTTGTGGATAGGTTACTTTGCGACTGCCTTAAATGAGCATGGTAAAGCGGCACTTGTTATGGCAAATTCTGCATCTGACGCATCCGGTTCAGAATATGAAATCAGAAAGAAAATGATTGAAGAGGGTATCATCTCTCAGATGGTAACTCTTCCTTCTAATATGTTTTCATCAGTAACTCTTCCAGCTACTCTTTGGTTTTTTGATAAGCAAAAGCCAAATACTGACAAGAAAAATGAAATCTTGTTTATTGATGCAAGAAATGTATTCACACAGATAGACAGAGCACACAGAAAGTTCTCTGATGAGCAGATTAAGAACCTTGGCGTTATCACAAAGCTATATCACGGTGATACGCAGGCTCTTGTAGATTTGATTGATGAGTATAAAGCAGAACTTGCTAATGCACCTGAAACTTCTGATGATAAAGAAATTCTTACAAAAGCATATTGGCAGTCACAAATTAATTGGCTAACAGAAAGATTCCCGGATGGCGTGTACGCTGATGTTATAGGTCTTTGCAAAGCTGCACCGATGGATGGTGAGGATGGAATTATCGATCAGGACTACTCCCTTAATGCAGGACGTTATGTTGGTGTGGTTATTGAAGACGATGGTTTAACACAGGAAGAGTTTAAGGAAGAAATGTTATCTTTGAGTGCTGAGTTCACTGCATTAAGTGCTGAGGCAAAGAAACTTGAAGAACTCATCACAAATAATCTGAAAGGGTTATTGGGTGAGTGATATGAGGTTAAAAGATAAAACACTAAGTGCAAATACAGGTCTGGATGCTATTAAAAGAGCTCCTATTGTTGAATATGACACAGGATTAAAAATGTATTCGTATCCAAGATATATCCCTAAGGGAAAAATTATGATGAGTGGGGCTTCACTGAAACTAACGAAAAAGACCGCAAGAAATTTTTGCTTAAGAAAAATGATTTATTGATTGCAAGAACAGGTGCAACAGTTGGAGTTTCTCAATTTATCAAGGAAGATACTGAAGCTGTATACAATAATGGAACAATACGACTTAGATTAGAGAAAAGTCTTAATCCAAGATTTGTTTATTATATTTTCCAAACTAAAGGCTTTTTGCAATATATCGATAATATATCCTGTGTAGCAACGCAACCAAACCTTAGAATAGAGGGATTACTGAGATTTACTATTCCAGATTATTCAATAGAGAAACAGAATGCGATTGTTAAAACTCTCTCAACATTTGATGATCTCATCGAAAACAACAACAAGCGTATCAAGTTGTTGGAACAAATGGCAGAGAATCTATATAAGGAATGGTTTGTAAGATTTCGCTTTCCGGGATATGAGGATGTGGAGTTTGAGGAGAAGAAACCTAGAAACTGGCAAGTTGGTACAGAAGATAAAAAGCACTTTGCACCTACCATCTTCAGATATGATGAGTTTGGAACTATTGGAAGTTTTGTAAGAGGAAAAAATATCACTGCAGCTCAGATGATCGAAGAAAATATTCCTGTTATTTCAGCAGGGTTACAGCCTTCCGGATATCACAACGAAGCAAATGTATTCGGAGAAAATCTTACAATCAGTGCTTCGGGTGCTAACGCAGGAAATCTTCAATATCATTTGCAGGATATTTGGGCAGCGGATTGCTCTTACTATCAAGATAATGCAACAATATGGTTTGTATATAATACACTTAAATATTTGCAACCTGTTATTAGCAATTTACAGTGCGGAGCTGCACAACCACATGTATATCCTAAAAATATCAATAGTCTCATGCATTTTAATTCCAACAGAGGAATTAATCCATAAATATAATGATTTCGTTAAGCCATATTATGATGAAATCAAAGTACTTAATCAGCATAATCAATTGCTTACACAGCAAAGAGATATGCTTTTGCCACGCTTAATGAGTGGAAAACTTGAAGTTTAAGGAGGGGTTCGTATGCGTAATTTTATATCTGAAGATGATATAGAACAGGCTATACTTTCAAAATTAAAAGCTGAACCATTTAAATATGATATCCTCATTTGTGATGCTGATCCAAACAAGCGAGATGATTTGAATGATGGCACAGGAAGAACTTCAAAGAAGGAATGTGTTCTTCCTGATGTTATGCTGTCTTCTCTTAAGCGTATTAATCCAACTATCGAAGAAGATAAAATTAAAGAGATAGTAAAGACATTAAGGCAAGATTATTCAGGAACGGACATTGTAGATACTAACTACAAATTATACAGGCAAATTCGTAATAATATAAAAATCACAGTTCGTAGAAACGGAAAAGAGGACTTTGATTTTGTTAAACTTATCGATTTTGAGCATCCGGAGAACAATACTTTCACAGCGGTATCGCAGATGTGGATACAGGGGAAGGTCTACTACAGAAGACCGGATATCCTCATCTTCATCAATGGTATGCCCCTTGTGTTTATCGAACTGAAAAATAGTATTGTTAAGGTTGAAGAAGCCTACAACAAGAATCTGAAAGATTACATGCGAGATATTCCGAATCTCTTTGCATTTAATCAGATTTGTGTGCTTTCAAATGGTTTGGAGACGAAGCTTGGTGCATTTAATGCAAGCTATGACTATTTCTTTGAATGGCTCAAGATTGACAGTGAAAAGGAAAAACTGGACAGAGAAGCAATTCTTGCTACGGATAATGTTAAGGATAGCTCCGTCAGATATTTTGTTGATGGTCTTCTTAACAAAGATAGATTGATTGACTATATTGAAAACTTTATTCTCTTTGAAAATCAGAGAATAAAGATTATCGCTAAGAACCACCAGTACTTAGGTGTAAATAACCTAATGGAATCAGTCGAGGACAGAAAAGAGCTTAACGGTAAGCTTGGTGTTTTCTGGCATACACAGGGTTCAGGTAAATCCTATTCTATGGTTATGTTTGCCCGTAAAGTGAAGCGTAAGATTCAAGGTAATTTCTCGTTTCTCGTTATTACAGACCGTGAGGATTTGGATACTCAGATCCATAAGAACTTCGTACGTACTGAGGTTATTGGTTCTAAAGAAGAATGCCAGCCTAAGGATAGTAAGCAGCTAAGAGATTTTTTAACTACCAATAAGGCTTTTATCTTTACTTTGATTCATAAGTTTAGATACGATAAGACAAAGAAATATCCGGTACTTTCTACTCGTGACGATATTATTGTCCTTGTTGATGAAGCTCACAGAACACAGTATAAGGATTTGGCAGAGAACATGAGAACTGCACTTCCGAATGCTAATTTTGTTGCATTTACTGGAACTCCTCTGCTTGGTACAAAACGCCTTACAAATCAGTGGTTTGGAGATTATGTATCAGAGTATAATTTTGCACAGTCTGTTGAAGACGGCTCTACAGTACCTTTATTCTATTCCAGACGAGTTCCGGAGGTTGGGCTTGAGAATGATTTCCTTGACGATGACGTTGTGGATATTATTGAGGAAGAAAATCTTAACGAGGATGAAACACGTCTGTTAGAAAACGCATCTTCTCGTATTTTAGAAGTCATCAAGCGTGATGACAGACTGGACAAGGTTTCACAGGATATTGCCTATCACTTCCCAAGACGAGGCTTTCTGGGAAAAGGTATGGTTGTATCTGTTGATAAATATACTGCTGTCAAAATGTATGATAAGGTTCAGCATTACTGGGCTATAGAAAAGCAGAACATCATGAAAGAGCGAAATACAGCTTCCACCAAGGAAGAACGTGATCGGCTCACTCGTATTCTTGCTTATATGAATAAGGTTGAAATGGCTGTTATCATTTCAGAGGAAAATGATGAAGAAGCCAAGTTTGCAAAGCAAGGTTTAAAGATATCTGAGCATCGTGCAAAGATGAAAGAAATCACACCAGATGGCAGAGATATTGAGGATAGATTCAAAGATCCTAATGATTCGTTGCAGCTCGTATTCGTTTGTGCGATGTGGCTGACAGGATTTGATGTAAAGAATCTTTCTACACTCTACTTGGATAAGCCGATGAAAGGTCATACACTAATGCAGGCGATTGCTCGTGCCAACAGAGTGTATCCAGGAAAACCTGCTGGAATCATCGTGGATTATGTCAACGTGTTTAAATACATGAAGAAAGCATTAACAGAATATGCTACTGGTGATGACGGAACAGAATTCCCTGCAAAGGATATTGACCAGCTAATAGGCTATATTGACGGTACTATTGAAGAGGCGGATTCCTTCCTAATGTCATTGAGCATCGACCTAGAAAAGATAATTGCTGATTCTAATATACTGGATAAACTGGATGCATTAAGAAGCGCCTATGACACTATCGTTGCCAAAGATGATGATAAAGAGAAATTTAAGGTTATCCTCAATACTTTGACGAATCTCTACGAATCAGCAAAGCCAGAAATCTTTGAGAAGAATTGGAGCAACGATAAGTTTGCACCGCTTGTGTATCTACATGGGCTTTTCTACCACACTATCGATGATGAAAAAGTCGCTCGTGCTAGACAGAAAATGAATCAGATTCTGGATGGCAGTGTTACAGCAAGTCAAGAGTTTGTTAATTATGTACGTGAGGAACCTGCACAGTACATGATAAAAGGCACAAAGGCTATTGATCTTTCTAAGGTTGATGTCGAGCAATTGAGAAAAGAAATCAAGGTTGCTAAGTATAAAGCTATTGAGATTAACGACCTGAAGGAATACATTGAGCAAGCTCTTGAACAGATGCTTAATAGAAACTGTACCAGAACTAAATTCTCAGAGCGTTTCAAACGTATTATTGATTCCTATAATGCATGTAGCACTGAAAATGAGGATTATTACGAGCAACTTGTAAAACTTCTTGAAGAACTTCGTCAGGAAGATAATCGTGCAAATATAGAAGGTCTTACAGAAGAAGAGCTGGAAATCTATGATTTTCTGATTGCTGGAAAGAAATTAACACAGGCCGAAGAGCAAAAAGTAAAACTCTCAGCTAAGAACCTTTATAAGAAGCTAGTCGATAATCGTAGTAGTCTTCTTGTAGTAGATTGGTACAAGGATGAACAGCCACGTGCTAAGTTAAAACATGAGGTAGAACTATCGCTGAACGATGATTTGCCTGAAAGCTATGATAAAGCAACATTTGATTCCAAAGTATCTCTGCTCATGAACCATTTCGTGGATATGGCAGTACAAGGATATGGTTGGATGGTGCAGCATAATAACACATAAAAAAGGAATTTGTATTTATACTATTTTTTTATTTCTTTTTCCACCCCATATATATTATAGAACCTTTATTCAATAATTTTTTTCTTCGTATTTCCACAATTTATACAAAAAGGTAACTATATAACAAAAAGTACATTCTTGCCATTTATTTCATTATGTTATAAAATGAACACACAAAAAGAAAAAGGAGGAATCATATATGAAAAAAATTATTCAATAGGAATTGCGGATGGAGTAAGAACAGAGTTTCATCAAACATTAGGATTAACAGGAGCGGAAGTAAGTTTTTAACAGTTTACCTGCAGGTGTAAGTGTACCATTTGTTCATTCACATAAAGAAAAATGAGGAAATATACATAATTACAGAAGGAAAAGGTACTCTGACAATTGATGGTGAAGTTGTTAAAAATAGAAAAAGGAAATGTAATTAAAATATCCCCTAATGGTAAAAGACAATTTGCAGCCGCAGATGATGAAGGTATCAGCTATGTATGTGTTCAAGTAAAAGAAAACTCATTAACTTCATATACTGAAAAATGATGGTATTATATATTAATAGGGTCTGTCTCAAAAAGAAAATTTAAAAAAATAATGTGGGAGCTGTATTTTTTTGAATTATTTAAAATTTTAAAATTTTTGAGACAGCTCTTTTTTGTACTTACTTAAAGTATCGTATAATGGTATAATGAACAAAAGAGGTGATTTTATGAGAAAAATATATACAGAATGTCCAGTTGAATATACTGCTTCAATGATAGCTAATAAATGGAAAAATACTAATATTGAGAGATTTATTAACTGGCACAAAAAAAGATATAATGAATTAACAAAAATCTATAGTTGGAATCAGTGCAAAAAGTCTTAACTGAAAACTTAAGAGAACTCGAAAGTGATGGAATAGTTGCAAAGAAAAGTATATCCAGTTGTTCCACCAAAAGTAGAATATTCTCTTACAAAGAAAGGTAGTGAATTAAAAACCTATTTTTTTATTTTTAATGAACGAATATGGAAATAAATATAAGAAAAAAACAAGATTTATAGATATTAAAAATAAGTAATTTAAAAGGGATACAGCAATATGATTTTTAAATATTAGCGGTAGAGAGAATATCCAGAATTTTGTGTAACTAATAAATAAATCAGGATAACTCCCATCATCCTGATTTTTAAATCCCCTAAAATCCATACTTCTAAAACCAATTAGTCTAACCCTTCTACTAATATTAATCCTTAAATTCAAGTATTTAATCTTCTAATAATCTGTATATATTATTATTCTTGTAACATCTCATCAAAAATTTCTTTTTAAATCAATACTCTCAATAATTGATTTAAAAATTAATTTTTAATTCTTCTGAAAAAAATAACTCTAATTTCCTTGTTTTTTTGCATTCTTCAATTAATTTCGGATTTTTCCTCTTCTTTAGCTGATGTTATGACCAAAATTTGATCAATTAGTTTACCATCATTTTCCCATTTATATCGCTTGGCTTTGTTTATTTGTTCTATAATATTATTATATTATCATCAGAAATCTTACCTTTGTAATTTTTTTACTTGTATAGCTATGTTGTATTTTTTTCCAAATTTGAAAGTCCTGATGTAACTGCTAAAAAGATCTGTTCCATGTTCTTCTTCTTTCATACCACCAGTTTTTTTCAATTTCATATCCAGGATAGATTTTTTTCTAAAACATTTTTTTAGCACATCTTCCCACTGAGAAGCTGTAAATTTTTGATTGTATTCATCAACAATTTGATCACAACATTCTTTTTAAATTGAAATAAGATTTTTACTTGTTCTGATACAATATTTTTTTATATTTTTCAATAACACTTGTTGATTCCTATTTCCTTCTAAATTTCCCATAATTTTTTTCAATATCTTCTGAAAAACGGCTAATTTTTCCAAAAATCTATTTCTTGCTTTTTAACGTACTTTGTATATTTCCAGAAACATCTTTTTCCGTGTCTATTAAAACATCCAATATATCTTGCAGGAAAAAAATATGTCCGAAATCTTCATTTCCATCGTCCAACTTTGCAATTTCAAATCTGTATCCTTTTTCTTCATCATTCCAGTCTTCAACTGCTTCAGCTATAGCAACACTACCCCAATCTGGTAATCTGGGTATTAATAAAATATCTCCTTTTTTTACTTTTTTTCGTACATACTTAAAATTTTTTTAGCACCACTATCCTTTGTATCAGGCAATTTTTGATTTTTCAGCATACCCCCAGCCCTGTCGTAAACGTCCTTGCTGTAATTCCTTAAAAAAAGAAATCCTGATTTTTTTACATCAATTCTGTAGCCCCAATAATTTTTCTCTATTTTCCATCTAAAATCCCTTCTTTCCTGTATTAATCCTACTTCCTCAATTTCCCATTCCCAACTACATGCTATAAACAGTAACTTTTATGCCTTCTTCATATTCTGGATTCAAAAGACAACACCAAATAATTATCGCTTCCTCAAGAATATTTGATGTAACTTCAACTGTGTCCTTTATTTGATGCAACGAAATTTCAGACCCTCCCGTTATATTCATGAATACTCTACCCTCTTTTATTTTTTTGGGTAAAGTTTCCAATTTCGATTTCAAATTTTCTAAAAAAATGTTTCAATATTTTTTTAATTCTCCTTCTTCAGAAATAAAAGAAACTTTTGATGTTTTTTTCAAACAATACTTTTTAAATCATCTAAGTCAATATTTACTAGTCCTTCATTTATCAAGCTACTAACTATTCCATTTAGACCTATTTTTTTATCTCTTCATATGTTTCACAATTTGCGATAAAATTTATTTTTTTGAATCAAACAATTCGGCATTGCCATTTCCAATATCGAAAAATTCCTATAAAATTACTTCTTTCTGCATCCTCAATTACTTTTTAAAGCAATGTTTCTTTCATTTTCTAAATACGTATCTAAAAATTATAAAAATTGCATCTGTTTTTTTGAAAAATCTATTCTCAAATTTTTCATAGTTATCTTTTTGCTCCAATAATTTCTAAATTTTTCATTTTCAGCTACATCTAATGGAATTTCTTCTAAATTGATTATTTTTTTATTTTTTTCACAGTAATCCTCCTTAATTTCAATAATTTATTTTAAAAATTTCATATTTAATAACATAATCCCCTTGACTTTTTTTAGCCACATTTCTGCTCCAAAACTTCCATAAACCCTCGATTAAAAACAGTATAAATTGTATATTCTCCATTTTTTTCTTCTCTTTTTTTCCTCTTTTAATATTCTTGCAGTTGGAAATTTATCAAGAACGTATTCGATATAACCTTTGTACTCAAATTTAATTTTTTTGTGAGAGGTCCAGAATGCATAAAATGTATATATTTTCTAAATTCACCATCTTTAAATTTGTCAGAATAATTTAGAATTTTAAACTTCTTACCTGTATTTTTCTATCTTTTTCATTCTATCAATTCTAAAAATTGCAGGATATTCTTCTTTATTTTCAATATATCCAATTAAATAAAAAAATAATATTCAGAAAACATTATTGACAGTGGTTTTATTTTATATTCCTTGTATTGTTTATCTTTTTGTATAATTTAAATGCACCGATATAAAAAAAGTCTATAAAAAAATCAAAATAAACTTTTTATTATGTTGATTATCACTAATTCAACTTTCTGTTTCATAAAGTTCTTGTCGAATAAAATTGACAAGTTTTTTTCTAACTCTCCACAGACTTAAATTCCCGCATATCGAACGGTATTTTTATACATTGTTATTATAATTTGCTTAAATTAATACTTGCATTGTAATCTCTATCTATTTCAAGACCACAGCAATCGCATTTATAAATTCTATCTTTCAATGTTAAATCTTTTTTTATGTTTCGCAGTTAGAACATTTTTTTACTACTTGGGAAAAAAATGTATCTGCTAACATAAATTTAATATTTCTTAATTTACATTTATATTCAAGTTGTCTTCTAAATTCATAAAATCCACTTTCAGATATTGCTTTTTGATAATCTTTTTATTTTTTTAAGTATATTAGAAAACCCTCAAATACTCAACAACTATTTTTACTTGGCTTGGTTTTTACCAAATGCGAAGTTGCTTTGATGTATGTGATTATTTCTAATATTTTTTTGTCTTCTAAACAATTGCCTAAGCTGTTTTTAAAACTTTAATTCTATTAAAACTATTTTTTTAAACACTTTGTAAGTTTTTCTTTGGTATCTTTTTATTTTTTCTTGTAAAGTTTTTTCATTGTCAAAGTCTTATTTATATTTGGTATGATTTCATTTTTGTGATGTTACTACAAAATGCTTTTATTCCTAAATCAATTCCAAGTGTAAAATCATTTAATTGCTCTTTTTATACACTCTGTTTCAATAGAAAATGTTAGATACCAATATTTATTGTCATATACAATATACGAATTATAATATTGTTTGGCTTCAGGTAATGGTTCGCTAGTTCTTATTTCTCCTAATTTTTTTCAGCTTTAAATCCTAAATTTGTTTTTCAAGCTCTCATAATTCACATAGAAACGGTCATTTTTGAATTTCTTTTTAAATTTAGGTTTTCCTCTTAACTTTTTGAAATAATCGGAGTATGCTTTTCCCACAGTTTTTTTATTGCCTGTTTAGGGATATTAGCACTAACTTCTTTTTAACCAGATGTAATTGTCCTGCTTTTTTTAACTGCGTAACATATTTTTCGCACATCACTTTCTTTAATAAACTTTTTGGGAACTATTATTTAAACTAATCATTAGATTATAAGAAAATCTTGCAACACCTGCACATTTCCTAAGTAAAATTTCCAGTTCAGGAGTTGTTTTTATTCTGATTTTTTACCTATCAGCATTTTTCTTTTACGCTCTTTATCAAATTAATTGTTTTTCTTGCTTTTTTTGCTCCATACAGTCTGTTTGCAAAAAAACAGTTATAATTTGTATTAAATCTTCTGTTAGTTCCTGTTCCTTAGAAATAGTGGAATTATCTACTATTTCTATTTTTAGTATCATTAAGTTTGCAAATATATTCAATTAAATCATAGCCAAATCTTATAAGTCTGTCTTTATATAAGACAATTATTCTTTCAACTTCTTTACGCTCAACTAATGCTATCATTTTTTAAAAGACCTTCTTTTTTTATAATTTATACCGCTTCCTATATCGGTTATTATTTCAAAAAGAATATCCTTTACTATAAGCGTACTGCTTTTAAATTATCAACTTGTCTGTCTAAATCGTCTTTTTGACTTTTTAGTAGACACTCTTGCATATAATATATTTTTTCTCTATTTTATTAACATTTTTAACATTCTTAAATTTATTTAGTAAATCTTCGGAATAGTATCTATATCCATTTTTCTGTAACATAAGTAGGTTTTTAATTTTTCCTTCCTTATCCCAGTTTCTTAGAGTTTGAATACTTACTCCTAAAGATTTTTGCAAATTTTTCCTATACTTAACATCTTTTATCACTCCTTGATATTAGCATAGCATAACAATATACAAAAATCAACATTTTCTTGTTTATTTTATATTTTATTATAGACTTTTTATGCATTCACCTTGATGCGCAACTATCAAAGCAGTCTTTCCATTGCTGGTAGACTTCTAATATTTTCATATTAGCGTAGACTATTTGTTCAACCTTAAAAATTAAGGCTGTGAATATTTTTTTCTTCTGTCATTGATATAAAGCCGTGTCAATATATCTGCTTACAGTTTTACTTTCCTAGTTTTTTTCTAGTTATCTTTTTTTAAAAGGGTGGCTCAACCACCTAGTCGTTGAACCTTCATCATAACTTAACTAGCCTTAGATGATTGGTAACTAAACACCCATTGTAATAGTTAAATACTATGTTATTGATTTTTATATTTAACGTAACCTTAGGACTATATAAATAATCAGATGTCACATCTCAATAACTAATTAAATATATAGCTTTTTATTTCACCATAGTTCATATTTAGATATTTTTTTCTGCTTTCACAACATTCACACTTACCGTTTCCAGTTATGTTGTAGTTATCTAATTCTTTAGGGTTTCCTAGTTTTTAAATTCAAGCTATCTCAGTATTGCTACTGAAATAGGGGTTTTTCTATACAATTATTAATATATATTTTTGTTTTTTTATATACTTTTTAATAACAGTTATCTATCCCATTCTTGGTTTTTTTATACATTGCG
>BNJU01001956.1_pt1 | contig 60300 bp, 96 predicted proteins | sample 8539281 | NCBI WGS metagenome assembly BNJU01 (sample SAMD00202456, study PRJDB9452) | human saliva metagenome | isolation source: human saliva | place: Japan
GCCTACGTGAATGGCTCGGTGTGGATCGCGATACCTTCTATCATTCTGGTTTGTTTGCTGTCATCGATGGACTTTTATTACCCAGGAAAAAGGCAAATCCGGTGATTTACCACCGCGCAAAGGCTTCGCAGAAAAATGGCATCCGCTAATTCTCGCTAATTTGCCTAATATTGAGCTAACGATTCTTATTGGACAATATGCACAAAAATACTATTTGCCAGAAAATAACCTTAATGTCACTGAGACAGTTCAGCATTTTCGTGATTTTTCTTCCTCACTTTCTTCCGCTTGTTCACCCATCTCCACGCAACCAAATTTGGCTCAAGAAAAATCCATGGTTTTGAACAAGAGATAGTGCCAACATTGCAAAAAGCAAGTGAAAGCGATTTTATCTCGTTAAATCAATATTCCACTCATAAAGTGCGGTCAAAAATCAGGAGGTTTTTGACCGCACTTTGCTAATACTAATCAATTTTTAGTATGCATTATTTTTCTGATTAATTACTCTTGTGCTACAATCGGCGGCCATAAAAATATAAGGAGAAATATGCAATCAATCCCCGTCACCAATTTCTCAACGAAAAGCATGGAATAAACAAACCATTATATTCCTCTTTGATGTCGCGCTCTTTTTTATTTTACTTAATACCCTTCCTTTTGAACCTGCGGCAAACAAAGGGATTATCTTTACTCGCGTTTGTAGCTATTTTATGACTTACCGAAGCCGTCAGTGTAACGATCACTGCATTGTTCGTGCCCATTTTATCTGTCCTGTTAGGATTGGCTAATAGTCGTGAAGCGCTTGTTGCCTTTGCGGATCCGACCATTTTCTTATTCTTTGGTGGTTTTGCCCTTGCTACTGCATTAAATGTGCAAAAATTGACAAAATGATTTCGAATAAAAATCATGCAATTAGCGAAAGGTCGTCTCTTTGTTGCGGTAGCTTTACCTCTTCTTGCAACAGCATTTTTATCTATGTGGATGAGTAATACGGCCACGGCGATGATGATCCCCACTTTCAATGACTATTTTGAGTCAGTTAGATCGTAATGAAAATCACAATACTTACGTATTCGTGTTATTAGGGATTGCCTATGATGCTACCATTGAGAGGATAGAACACTTGTGGGAAGTCCACCTAATGCGATTGCAGCCTCCCAACTTCATTTAGGGTTTTGCTGACTGGTTAATGTATGGCACGCCAGTCATGTTAATTTTTATTCCCGCTTATTATTGGTTGGTTATATATTGTATTTAAACCCAAATTAGGCCTTCGTTTTGCTGCTGAGTTTGAAAAATTCACATGACTAAACAACGTGTTTTAACCTTGGTCATTTTTATCACTGTAGCAATTCTGTGGATTTTTGGTGGGTACCTTAACCCAATTATTTTCTCAATCATTAGGTTTACCCAAACCTATTGGCAGCTTTGACAGTATGGTGGCGCTCTCCGCAGCGATTGTCATTTGTGTAACGGGTATCGCAAAGTTGGAAACAAGTGCAAGAAAATACAGAATGGGGCGTGCTATTCCTCTTTGGTGGCGGTTTAACCTTAAGCTCGGTATTGACTCAGTCTGGTGCAAGTAAAATCATGGCAGATGGTATTGTCTTCATTATTGAAGGCGGTCACTACTATGTGATGGCATTAATTGTTGCGGCCTTTATTGTCTGCTTGACTGAATTTACGTCAAATACTGCAAGTGCAGCTTTTACTGGTTCCAATCTTTATTTCCATCGCACAAGCACTGAATATGCCTCCGCTTGGTTTTGCGATGATTATCGGTCTAGGTGCATCTTGTGCCTTTATGATGCCGGTTGGTACCCCACCGAATGCGATTGTGTACTCGACAGGTTTTGTTAAACAATCCGAAATGATCCGCGTGGGTAAATTTATTGATTTAACCTGTATGCTAATTATCGGGACAATTGCTTATCTCTTCTTGGATGTAACCTTTAAAACCGAATAAGTGCGGTTAAAACAAGATGATTTTTAACCGCACTTTTATTGTTACGCAAACGTTTGCCTTGAATCAAAATTAACGTATAATTCGCACAATTTTTTTACTTAGGGAAACCAAATGAATAACAACCTGCTTTATACGGTGGAAGACAAACCACCTTTCGGATTGAGTTTACTCCTTGCCGCACAGCATTTACTTGCCGCACTAGGGGGTTATTGCTGTACCATTGGTCATTGGTAACGTCTTAAAATTACCGACTGAAGATACCATTACATTAGTTAATGCAGCACTTTTTAATTTCTGGTGTATTAACCGTTATCCAATGTAAAGGCTTTAGGGGCCTATTGGTATTCGTTTACCAAGTGTGATGGGGACCAGTTTTACTTTCGTTGCTGCTGCACTTGCCATTGGTTTCAGTGAATATGGCATCGCTGGTATATTAGGTTCTTCTCATTGGTTCCTTAGTGATGATTATCGGCAGCTTTTTCATGCCGTATATTCGTAAATTATTCCCACCACTTGTGACGGGAACTGTCGTTATGATGATCGGCTTAAGCCTGATTCCAGTTGCCGTTGACTGGTTTTGCAGGTGGTCAACGTGGTGATGCAAATTATGCGACGCCAGAAAATTTAATGATGGCAAGCTTTGTCTTAGTGATCGTGGTCGCTCTCGTGCAGTGGGGTAAAGGTTTTCTCTGCAGCCGCCATCGTTATTAGGATGATGACAGGTTATCTCGTCTGTTTAGCGATGGGCTGGGTAAGCTTTGAAGGTGTAAAACAAGCACAAACTTTCGCGATTCCGCAACCACTGCACTTTGGCTTAGCTTTCCCAATTTCAGGTATTATCGGCATGTCCATTGCCTGTTGAGTGACAATCGTTGAATCAAGCGGTAACTTCTTAGCCCTAGGTAATGCCACCAAAACCGAAATCACCGGCAGACATTTACGCGGCGGGGTTTTTAGCCGATGGTTTTAGGATCAGCCTTAGCCGCCATTATGTCCACTACACCATTCTCTTCATTCTCACAAAATATCGGCGTGATTTCCTTAACTGGTGTAGCAAGCCGCCACGTAGTAGCATTAACAGGTGTACTTCTTGCTTTAGCGGGTTTTATTCCCTGTATTCGGTGCATTAATTGTTTCAATCCCATTGCCTGTATTAGGCGGTGCAGGCTTAATGATGTTCGCGATGATTATCGCTGCCGGTATCAAATGTTGGATAAAGTCGCACGTAGTAAACGCAATGGTTTAATCATCGCCATTTCTATTGGTTGTGGCTTAGCCGTGACGACTCGTCCTGAATTGCTTGATAAATTACCGCACTTTTTCAAAGAGTGCTCGGTTCGGGCATCACCGTAGGCTCATTACTTGCCTTAATTCTTAACCTTGTCCTTCCAGAAGATAAAGTAGAAGAAACAAAAAGAATAGATAGCGAATAAGGGCAGATTAACACTGCCTTTTTCTTTTCCTGTAAAATATTTCTAAAAACTGACCGCACTTTGTTAAAAATCATTCATCATTTTCCATTTATCAAGGAATAAAAATGGCAGATTTACCTTTCTTTATTGAGCTCAACGAACAAAATCTTACTGAAACATTGCAACGTTCTGTTGAAACGCCACTTGTCATTAACTTTTATGCGCCAAGCCATAAAGAATCAGCGGATTTTGCAACAGTCCTACAACGTGTTGCAGAACAACATCAGGACAATTTATCCTCGGCTTAGTCAATTGTAGAAACAGAGCAAATGATTGCTGCTCAATTTCGTATTCAAGCATTGCCTACGACCCTATCTTTTCAAAGAGGCTCAAGCAATAGATGCATTCCCTGGTGCACTAGATGAAGCCAGTTTATTGCAACGTTTGAGTCAATTTTGCCAAAGAAGAAGATTTAAAATTCAAAAAGCTTTAGATTTTTACAAGTGGAAGATTACGACTCAGCCCTTCCATTACTGAAAGATGCCTGGGAACTTTCGGATAAGAAAAAACAGCGATGTGGCATTACTTTATGCGAAACTTACATTGCCATGAAGAAAACGGAGCCTGCGGCGAGATATTTTTAGCGCAAATTCCTATTCAGGATCGCGACAGCCGTTGGCATGGATTACAGGCGCAGATCGAACTTTTAATTAAGGCCGCTGATACGCCAGAAATTCAACAACTACAAGCGGATTATGCGAAAATCCAACGACTGAAATTGCGTTGAAATTAGCAGTTCAGCTACATCAAGCCAATCGAAACGAAGAAGCATTGGATTTATTATTTAGCATTCTTAAGCAAGATCTTTCTGCAGAAAAATGGTGAAGTGAAACAACAGTTTTTATCTATTTTATCAGCCATTGGCAATGCGGATCCTATCACCAATAAATATCGCCGATTGCTGTATTCATTGCTTTTACTAATACGATCAACTATTTTTATGCATGAAGGCTTTATAATGGACAGATTCCAAAAAGCCTCATGCTTTATTTTATAAACAAAAGGATTCTTTATGTCAGACGTTAAACACAGCAAATTATTAATTTTAGTTTCAGGCCCCGCAGGTATACCGCCGCTATTTATGCCGCACGTGCAAACTTAAAACCTGTTTTAGTGACCGGTCTTCAACAAGGCGGGCAACTTTCTACCACGGATGAAAGTGAAAACTGGCCGGGTGATTTTGAAATGACAACTGGCCCAGGGTTTAATGCAACGTATGTTGCAACACGCTGAAAAAAATTTGAAACGGAAATCGTGTTTGATCACATTAATAAAGTCGGTTATCTTCTCGCCCATTCAAACTTTTATGGCGATATGCAAAACCTTCACATGTGATGCATTAATCATCGCAACAGGTGCATCAGCACGTTATATCGGGTTAGAATCTGAAACCGCTTATAAAGGCCGCGGCGTTTCAGCTTGCGCTACCTGTGATGGTTTCTTCTATCGTAATAAACCAGTTGCCGTTGTCGGTGGCGGAAATACTGCCGTTGAAGAAGCGCTTTGCTAGCTAATATTGCCTCTGAAGTACATTTAATCCACCGTCGCGATCGTTTCCGTGCGGAAAAAAATCTTAATCGATCGCTTATACAAAAAGTCGAAGAAGGCAAAAATTGTTCTTCATACTGACCGCACTTTGAATGAAGTATTAGGCGATAACATGGGCGTAACCGGTGTACGTTTTAGAAAACGTGAAAACCGGCGAAAAGAAGACGTGAAATTAGACGGTTTATTTATTGCCATCGGTCATGCGCCAAACACTGAAATCTTCCAAGGTCAGCTTGAACTTAATAACGGTTATATCGTTGTCAAATCAGGTCTTGAAGGCAATGCAACAGCAACCTCTGTGGAAGGCGTATTTGCTGCTGGGTGATGTGATGGATCACAACTATCGCTAAAGCCATTACTTCAACAGTTACAGGCTGTATGGCTGCATTAGATGCTGAACGTTATTTAGATGCACAAGAATAAATAAATTTCCTTATTTATTTTTCCCTCTTTAACAAAGAGGGGTTAGGGAGATTTAAAGAATCAATTCTGTATCAATGAACTCGCCCTTTCAAACTCCCTCTCAATTGAGAGGGAGAACTTTAAAATACTAATTCTACAAATCTATGGACAAACTTCACTAAAAATATTTACAAAAATGGCTTCGTGCGCAGCAACAACCTGTTAAAAATTAATGCGTACCAATATTGCCCTTGCCACACTTTCCTCCTTAATTCTGGTGGCTCAAACCTATTTTCTTTGCGACATTGCTCGACAAGCTCATTATGCAACATGTCGATCGTGCGGAACTGGCTCCCTATTTTATTGCATTAATCATTACTTTAGCTTTGCGTGCAGTTATTTTGTATGGCTGCGCGAAAAATTGGCTTTAAAGCAGGGTCGATTACTACGCAATCATATGCGCCAAAAGATCTTAGATAAAAATCCACCAAGTAGGACACTGCGACTATCAATCAACAAACCTGCTGGAAGCTGGGCAAATATCATGCTTGAACAAGTGGAAAAATCTGCATAACTTCTGTGCGTTTTTCTACCACAACAAAGTTTGTCGGCCATTGTCCCAATGGTGATTTTAATTGCCGTATTCCCACTCAACTGGGCGGCTGGATTGATTTTAATGGTCACTGCACCGCTTGTACCAATTTTTATGATTCTGGTAGGGATTGCGGCGGCAGATGGCAGCCAAAATATGGCCACCCTTTCTCGCTTAGTGCCCAATTTTTGGATCGCTTACGCGGTTTAGAAACCTTGCGTCTTTTTCAACCGCACTTCAGAACAAACACAACATATTGAAAGCAAAACGGAAGACTTCCGTGAAACGACCATGACAGTGCTCAAAATGGCGTTTCTCTCTTCCGCTGTGTTAGAGTTTTTCACGTCCATTTCCATTGCTTTAATGGCAGTGTATTTTTGGTTTTTAGTTATTTAGGCCAAGTCGAATTTGGTACTTATGGCACCACGCTGACCTTGTTACCGGCTTTTCTGCTTAATTCTTGCACCAGAGTTTTTATCAACCATTGCGTGATCTCGGGACTTACTATCACGATCGTGCTGCCGGTATTGGTGCTGCTGATGCCATTGTCGATTTCTTAGAAGCAGATTATTTAATTGCCCATCAAGGCAATGAAAAATTCAGCACAAAGTGCGGTCGAGATTCAGGCTGAAAATTTAGTGGCGCTTTCTCCACAAGGTCAACCATTAACTAAGCCTCTTTCATTCCATATTCCGAAAAGAAAGCCATATTGCTCTTGTCGGCCAAAGTGGTGCAGGAAAAACCTCTTTAATCAACGTATTACTCGGCTTCTTGCCTTATGAAGGCAGCTTAAAATTAACGGTGTAGAACTTAATCAAAGCCGTTTAAGCGACTGGCGTAAACAAATAGCTTGGGTAGGTCAAAACCCATTACTGCTACAAGGTGGCATCAAAGAAAATCTACTTTTAGGTGATATTCAAGCAACTGATGAGCAAATTGAGCAAAGCTTGATTTCTGCAGCAAGCAAAAGTTACCGATAAATTAGGCTTGATAGCGAAATTAAAGATGGTGGGATTAGCGTATCTGTAGGCTAAGCTCAACGCTTAGCTATCGCACGCGCTTTACTACGCAAGGCAATTTATTATTACTCGATGAGCCAACCGCTAGCCTGGATGCTCAGTCAGAGAATCTGGTACTGTAGCCCTTGCAGAAATGAGCCATAACCAAACGACCTTAATGATCACACACCGTATTGAAGATCTAAAACAATGTGACAATATTTTTGTGATGCGAAGAAGGTGAAATTATTCAACAAGGGCATTTCAACCAATTAAAAGATCAAGGCTTCTTTGCTCGAATTATTGGCTCAACGAAAGAGGGATATTCAATAATGCGGGCTTTACTTCCCTTTTTACGTTTATTTAAATTCGCCAGTTGCCTTTATTTTTAGGCTTGGTTTTTTAATGATCACAGGTCTTGCATCTAGCATAGGCTTGCTGACCACATCTGGTTGGTTTTTAGCGGCAACAGCTATTGCAGGTCTTGGCACGTTATTTAATTTCTTCTACCCATCTGCTTCTGTGCGTGGGCTTGCTATTAGCCGTACCCTTTTCCGTTATTTCGAAAAGTTGGTCACGCACGATGCGACTTTCCGCATCTTGGCTAAATTACGAGTACAGGTTTTAAGAAGATTATCACTAAGCCCTGCGGTGTTAAATCGTTATCGTAACAGCGATTTATTAAACCGCTTAGTGTCTGATGTAGATACCCTCGATAGCCTTTATCTTCGCTTAATTGCGCCATTTATTACGGCTATTTTTGTGATTCTAGCTATGTGTATTGGCCTAAGTTTCGTCAATACTCCTTTAGCCTTAGGTTTAGGCATTAGCCTGCTTTTATTGGTATTGGTTATTCCAACCGTTTTCTACCAACTTGGTAAAAATTTGGCGATAAACTCGTGTATTCACGCGCACTTTATCGCACACAATTCTTAGAATTTATCAAGCTCAAGCAGAATTATTGCTCTTTAATGCTGAAGATAAATTGAAAAATAACATGGCAAAAACCGAAGCAAATTGGCAAGCAGATCAACAAAAAGAAGCCAATTTAAGCGGATTTTCAACCGCACTTTCACTCTTCTTAAATGGTTTGATTATTGCCGCAATGCTGTGGTTTAGCTCACAAGCGGAGTTTGGTAACGATGAATATCGCATGGCATTGCGCTCTTCACTTTTGCCGCCCTTGCATCGTTTGAAATCTTAATGCCACTAGGTTCTGCGTTCTTACATATCGGGCAAGTAATTGCGTCAGCTGAACGCGTGACAGATATTATCGAACAGCAACCGTTAGTAGCTATTAATGGCAAAGCAGAGTTCGATCAAAACACCACAACATTGGTGAAGCCAAAAAGATCTTTCTTTTACTTATCCTGAGCGTCAAAAATCGTGCTTTAGAAAATTTGAATTTAACCATTCAAAAAGGCAAAAAGTCGCGATTTTTAGGTAAAACAGGTAGCGGAAAAATCCACGTTGTTACAACTTCTGGTGCGTAATTATGATGCCAATCAGGAATTACGCCTTGCTAGCTTAAGCAATTGCTGATTATGCAGAAGACACATTACGCAGCCAATTCTGCTTTTTAACGCAACGTGTTCATATATTTAGCGATACGCTTCGTCAAAAATCTGCAATTCGCAAGTGCGGTCAATATTTCAGATGAAAAATGCTCGAGTGTTAAATCAGGTTGGTTTAGGCAAATTGTTGGAACAAGAACAAAGGCTTAGATATTTGGTTAGGTGATGGCGGCCGTCCACTATCGGGTGGAGAACAACGTCGCTTGAGGCTTAGCGCGTATTTTGCTTAATGATGCACCAATTTTTATTATTAGATGAGCCAACGGAAGGTTTTGAATCGCGAAACGGAACGCCAAATTCTGCGTTTGATTCTTGCCCATGCTGAGAATAAAACCTTAATTATGGTGACTCACCGCTTAACGGCGATTGAGCAATTTGATGAACTTTATGTGATTGATGAAGCGAAGCTAATTGAAAAAGGTACTTATGCAGAATTATTGCAATTAGAAAGAGCTGCTTTAAACAATTAGTGGAGCGAGTGTAAAATAAGAAAGGATAAGTTGGTGGAAATCTTCCCAGCTTATTCTCGGCATCACAGAAATTCCGACTTTGGCTGCTTTCTTCCGAACCTGACCGAGTAAACCGGACACCGTTGCGAGAGACCGAGAAGATTTCCATTGATATCGCAATGCGATTAGGTGGGCTATTATGCAAGAATTGGCGGCATTGCAAAGGTTAATTTATCAATTCAGTGAATTTGACGAGAAAAATCAACCGCACTTTTAAGGTAAAACCATGAACTATCTCCAATACTACCCTACCGATGTTGTAAATGGCGAAGGCACCCGTTGTACCCTTTTTCGTGAGCGGTTGTACGCATGGTTGCCGTGGTTGCTACAATCAAAAGAGCTGGTCTTTTTGATAATGGCGTGATATTTGATGAGGCAATGGAACAACAGATTATCAATGATTTAAAAAGATACGCGCATTGAAAACGTCAAGGGCTCACCCCTTTCCGGTGGGGGATCAATGCATCCTCGTAATGTTGAAGCCTTACTTCCCTTTTTGTACAGCGTGTAAAAAAGAATGTCCTGATAAGGACATTTGGGTGTGGACGGGCTATAAACTGGATGAACTGGATGATTATCAACGTCAAATGTTGCCTATATTGACGTGCTCATTGATGGAAATTTATACAAGAACAGGCTGACCTAAGCTTAGTTTGGCGTGGTTCAGCCAATCAAAGCGATTTATCGTTTTAGGTTTAACCGAATAAGGTTAAGCTATTCTGCCAAGCCGTTTCTTTAATTACTTCAGCATTTTCACTTCTTAAACGGCATAACGCCTCAAAAAGGCATGAACAATCCGTTCTGGTCGATTAGGTTGCCCTTGAAAGCCAAACACCGGCATATCTGGTGTATCCGTTTCTAACACCAACGCCTCTAGTGGCAACTTCGCAATCGCTTGGCGTGTTTTATTCGCGCGTTCATAAGTGATGGTACCACCTACGCCAATTTTATAGCCCTAAATCCACAAATCGTTTTTGCTGATCATAACTTCCAGAAAAACCATGCACCACACCACATTTAGGCAAATTGGCTTGTTTTAAAAAGCGGAATAATTGTTCGTGGGATTTACGACTATGTAAATTGACCGACAGATTGTATTTCTTCGCTAAATAAAGCTGACTTTCCAAAAAGTGCTGTTGCTTTTGCCATAATTCATCCGTCAATAAATCTGGAATCGCACATTCTAAGCCTATTTCTGCCACGGCTGTACAATTCTGCTCACGAACGGATAACGCCGTATCCAACATTTCTAAATCATTCTCTTGGTGTTCTTTTGATATAAAGAGGATGCAGCCCAAGCCCACAATAAAGATGCTCAGGGAAAAAGTGCGGTCATACTTTTGGATCGTTTTAAAATCCGATTCTTTTTACCGCCACAATCAAGATTTTTTGCACATCAGCTTGCTTAGCGTTCTCCACAAGCTGCGCTAATGGCTCTCCGTGTTATGATGAAGATAATCAAGGTGGGTATGAGTATCGAAGAAAGGCATTGCGTTATTTCACTAAGAAAAAGTGTGTGATTGCGCATCCACACACCGAATTAATTATTCTACGAACACCGATGTAATCACGACATCTTCTGTTGGAACATCTTGGTGGAAACCTTTATTACCGGTTTTTACTTTCTTGATTTTATCAACCACATCCATGCCTTCTACCACTTCACCGAATACGGCATAACCCCATTCTTGTACCACTTCGCGGCCAAACATCTCTTTTGAACGGTAGTTTAAAGTCATTATCTGCCACGTTAATGAAGAATTGTGCCGTTGCAGAATGTGGATCAGAGGTACGCGCCATAGCGATTGTGCCACGTTTATTGCTTAAACGATTGTTGGCTTCATTTTGGATCGGTGCGTTTGTTGCTTTTTCACGCATTCCGCTTTCCATACCACCGCCTTGGATCATAAATCCATCAATAACACGGTGGAAAATTGTGTTATTATAGAAACCGTTTTACAATAATTTAAAAAGTTTTCTGCAGTGATTGGCGCTTTATCAAAATCAAGTTTAATTTTAATATCGCCAAAAATTTGTGTGTAATGTAACCATGTTGTTTTCCTCTTGAAAATTAAGGCGTTCATTATTCCACAAAATGGCGAGAAAGTGCCACCATGAGCAGAAAAAGTGCGGTCGGATTCCAATCAGAAGAGAAAAAATATGTTAAAGATCTTTAATACCCTCACTCGTGAAAAAGAAGTGTTCAAACCTATCCATGAAGGAAAAGTGGGTATGTATGTGTGCGGCGTGACCGTTTACGATTTATGCCATATTGGCCATGGCCGTACCTTTGTGTGTTTTGATGTGATTGCTCGCTACTTACGCTCTTTAGGCTACGATTTGACTTATGTGCGTAATATCACTGATGTAGACGATAAAATCATTAAGCGAGCATTAGAAAACAAAGAAACCTGCGATCAACTTGTAGATCGTATGGTGCAAGAAATGTATAAAGATTTTGATGCGTTAAACGTATTACGCCCTGATTTCGAGCCTCGTGCGACGCATCATATTCCTGAAATTATTGAGATTGTGGAAAAACTGATTGCGCGTGGTCATGCTTATGTCGCAGATAATGGCGATGTGATGTTTGATGTGGAAAGCTTTAAGGAATACGGAAAATTATCACGCCAAGATCTCGACCAATCACAAGCCGGTGCACGTATTGAAATTAATGAAATCAAGAAAAATCCAATGGATTTCGTGCTTTGGAAAATGTCAAAAGAAAACGAACCAAGCTGGCCATCCCCCATGGGCGCAGGTCGTCCAGGTTGGCACATCGAATGTTCAGCGATGAACTGCAAACAACTCGGTGAACATTTTGATATTCACGGCGGTGGTTCTGATTTAATGTTCCCCACACCATGAAAATGAAATTGCGCAATCTTGCTGTGCTCATGGTGGCCAATATGGAAATTATTGGATCCATTCCGGTATGATCATGGTAGATAAAGAAAAATGTCGAAATCCCTCGGCAACTTCTTCTACTATTCGTGATGTATTAAACCACTACAATGCAGAAGCGGTGCGTTATTTCTTATTAACGGCACACTATCGCAGCCAGCTTAACTATAGTGAAGAAAACCTTAATTTAGCACAAGGTGCACTAGAACGTTTGTATACTGCTTTACGTGGCACCGATCAAAGTGCGGTTGCTTTTGGCGGTGAAAATTTTGTGGACGCCTTCCGTGAAGCAATGGACGATGATTTCAATACACCGAATGCCCTTTCTGTCTTATTTGAAATGGCGCGTGAAATCAATAAATTGAAAACTGAAGATTCAGAAAAAGCCAATGGTCTTGCTGCTCGTTTACGTGAATTAGCGGGTATCTTAGGTTTACTTCAACAAGATCCAGAAAAATTCTTACAAGCTGGCTCTGACGATGATGAAGTAGCAAAAATTGAAGCGCTCATCAAACAACGCAACGAAGCGCGTGCAGCTAAAGATTGGGCAGCTGCTGATGCTGCTCGTAATGAACTCACCACAATGGGCATTGTGTTAGAAGACGGTCCTAACGGCACGACGTGGCGTAAACAATAATCTCACTTTAATACAAAAACTGCGGTCAAATTGACCGCAGTTTTTTTCTTTAACAAAGCATTACATTTTCGGGTTTTTCCATTGTTTTTGCTTTTTCTTCATTTCTTTTGCTTTTCATTTTTTTGTTTTCATATCATCAGATTTCATTCCTTCTGATTTCATATTATCCATTTTCATGTCGTGAGATTTCATCATCCCATCAGATGCCATTTTGTCGTTTTGCATTGGCATAGCGTCTTTTTGTCATCGGCATGGAATCTTTTGCCATCGACATTTCATTAGATTTCATATCGGTCGCATAAAGACTGGTTGCGACAGAAAAGCGCAGCAATAGCGGTAAAGGCTGTTTTTGTAGTAATATTTTTCATTTTTAATCTTCCTTAATTTGTGAATAATTAGCATTGGATGGAAAGGTTTTCCCCTTTCATTATCATTGAGACGAGATGAGAAATCTATTTCTTACACTTTTTCAAGGAAAAATATGGAAAACTGGAATTTCCAATAAAGACTTGGCTCAAATTAGAGAGCAAATGCTGAAATTTGCCACATTACAGGTGGGCAATGCTGTATTAGCTGAAGATTTGGTGCAAGAGAGTTTTTAAGTGCATTTTAACCATCTTGAGCAATTTAAACGACAAGCGGCATTTAAGACCTGGGTCTTTGCTATCTTAAAAAAATAAAATTATCGATTTTCTCTCGTCAGAAAGAGCAAATTTGTACTGAAAACCGAAATAGAAGATGAAGAACAAACCAATCATTTCTTTGATGAAGGGGGACACTGGAAAGCTGAACATTCTCCACTCGATCTCGAACAGAGCGAAAGTGCGGTCTATTCTGAAGAGTTCTGGCTGATTTTTGAAACTTGCTTAACGCCTACCCGCCAAACAAGCCAAGATTTTTTATGATGAGAAGTTTTTGGAATTATCTTCCGAAGAAATTTGCCAAGAAAATCAACTAAGCATAAGTAACTTGCACACGACACTCTATCGTGCTCGCTTACAACTTCAAAACTGCTTATCTCATAAACTTTAGGGTGATTTTGTAAATGTCGTCAAGCGACTCGACTCATTCAGATGCGCAAGAACGCTCATTAATGACTAAAAAGAAAAATTGGGCTCAATTTGCATCTTGCCATCTGTACACATTGCCGTAAATTTCAACGAAATTGTGGCACATTGAGAAAATTAATGAAGGATTTCAAAGGATAAAAAAGCGGAAGAGAACTTCCGCTTATTACTCTATTACTTCGCCATTAATGCTGTTGCACGTGAAATCACTTCTTTGACTTCATCATCCGTCAATTTACCTTCTTTCACAAATTGCACCTTGCCGGTTTTATCAAGCAAAATAATCACGCTGTCTTTTTCACGTAATCCCCACGCATTTTTAACCGCACTTTTATCATCTAAAATCACTTGGCTATGGGCATTTTCTTTTTGCCTTTTTCTGCGCTACTTTTCACAAACATACCCGTGCCCACAACGGCATCATCAGCATTAATAATGGTCGTGGTTTGATATTTGGCTTGGTTAAAATGAGCGGCTTTGATGGCTTCGATCATCGCTTGATTTTTCTCTTTTGCCGCACTTCTGCCTGCAATATGCTGAATCACACGGACTTTTGCCAGGTAATGCCGTTGAGCTCCACGAGTTATACGCTACATCATTGCCATTTAAAGTGATTTCACCTTTATCCGAAACCGTTACATTGGCTAAAAGTTGATTAGGTTGAATATTGTGAGCGAATGTATTGGCTGAGATTAAACTCCCCATCACAGCGCTCAAAAGCATGATTTTTTTCATAAATACCTCATAAATTCCGTGAAATGCCCATTTTTTGGCGAATAGTCACTTTTTTGTTATACTCCGTGCGCATTATACTTTGCTTAAATCAGATAAAGAAGGAAAAAGAAATGGATCAAATGCCAGCTTGCCCAAAATGTAAAGGTGAATATGTTTATCACGATTCTGTGAATTTTGTTTGCCCTGATTGCGGTAATGAATGGAATGGTAACGAAGCAGTTGAAGCCGATGAAGATCAACTGATTGTTAAAGACAGCAACGGTAATTTATTAGCCGATGGTGATGATGTACTTTTGATTAAAGATTTGAAATTAAAAGGTTCATCTGAAGTGTTGAAGAAAGGCACGAAATTCAAAAATATCCGTTTAGTTAACGGAGATCACAACGTCGATTGTGGCAAAATCATGTTGAAATCAGAGTTCTTGAAAAAGCTTAAGAATTCCTGATAAAAAGAACGGTCGATTTTTAAAATTGTTTTTAAATCGACCGCTTTTTTATTTTCGTTATACCTTCGTGAGCTTCACTATTTCACTTGGATAACAACCAAGCACTTTCAGATAATTACTGAACTGCTTAAAAGCTCTTCCAAGGCAATTTGGGTATCTGGATGATGAATATTTCCTTCAATTTCTAAATAGAACATTTTCTTCCCAAGGCTTGCCATAAATAGGACGAGATTCAAGCTTGGTCATATTAATACCGTGCTTTTTAAACACAAGTAAAAGCATCCACTAGAGAACCCGCTTGTTGCGATGTGGTCATCAACAATAAAGTTTTCGTATGAATTTGCGGTGAAACTTCACGTGCTTGTTTGGCTACGACAATGAAACGAGTAATGTTGTTTTTCTTGGTTCGCAATATTATGTTTTAACACATGTAAGCCATAAAGCTTGCCACCATCTTCATTGCCTAATGCCGCAATATTTGGTTTTATTCAAGCTCGCCACGAGCTGCATTGCATGAGAGCTACTTTTCGCAGAACTCAATATGCACACGCTCAAGACTTTGAATAAATTGACTACACTGCTGGATTACCTGTGGATGGCTATAAAGCGTATCAATTTTACTTAAATCATCTTGCTCATTCACTAAAACACAGTGCTTGATAGGATAAGCCAACTCGCCTACCAAAAATAAGGTGGTATGTTGAAGCAAATCATAAACTTCATTAATTGCACCTGACGTAGTGTTTTTCTAAAGGCAGTACACCATAATCAACTCTCCACTTTCAACCTTTTTCAAAAATTTGAGCAAAAGAATCACAACTGATTTCAGCAAACTGTTGATGGTAGCGAGCCGCATAATTACGCGCAGCCAAATTAGAGTAAGAACCACGCTTGCCTAAAAAGCAATATGTAACGTTTCTTCTCGTTGTTCATTGAGCTTTTTCTGCAAAGTACACTTGTTGTGTTAATACAGAATCTTCAATGATTTTTTGGAAGACTGACGTAATATACTGTGGTTCAAGCTGATAATTTTGACTTTCAGCAAACTGCACAAGCTCTTGTAAGAGTTGTTGCTCACGTTCTAAATCACGCAACGCTTTTTGCGTCACTTCTTTACTTCTTACTACATCATATGCCAGACGGTGACGCTCTGAAAGCAGCTTTAACAAGCTGCGATCAATTTTGCGTAATTTGCTGACGAATTTCTGATAAATCTAATGCCATTTCATTTCCTTATTTAAAAGGTTACTTTCATTATGAGGGATGTATTTTTCCAGCATTAATAGGTGAATTTTTCTCAAAAATTCTTTTAAAAACATCCGCATCAATAAAACCTGTGTTAACGAAAGTTGGATTTTTTGGTCATGACTGGATAACCATCTCCACCCGCCGCATTATAACTTGGTAAAAGAAATACGGTAAGTTTTATTTAAATCTAATGGTTTACCTTGAATTTTCACATTTTCAACTTTCTTATCCGCACGATTTACTGTCATGCTGATACCTGAGTATTGTGCATAAGCACCAGAATCCACTTCTTTCAATGCGATTACATTTAAATAATCAATAATTCTTTACCGGTTAATTCAAAATAGCTCACAATGTTACCAAATGGATGGATTTTTTAAAATGTCTTTATAAGTCACATCACCTTCTTGGATAGAATCACGAATACCACCTGAGTTCATGATACCAATATCTGCTTTTCGCTTTTTGACGTTGTGCTTCTGCAATTAAGTGACCAAGGTTAGTTTGTTTCAAAACGAATAATGGTACGATCACCCTCTAACTTACCGTTTAATTTACCCACTTTTTGGCTTAATAACGCATCACCTTTATCTTGGTAAGATTTTTAAAAGTTTTTCCATTTCTGGATCTTGTGGAATCTCTTCTGCGTAATTTACGTATTCCGTTTTACCGTCTTCTTTTTCACTTTCTTCTTCAAGTTCACTGGAATTAATTGATAATTCACTAATTTTAATTCACCATTTTTTTGAACTCAAAAGTCAGCTCGACCAACATATTTGCCCCATTCAAAGGCCTGCATAATCCAAGTACCATTTTGGAAATCTGGTTTTACATGGCTGAGTAGGTTGATAATCTTTAATCCATACGCCTTTTTCATCCACGCAAATCGGATCATGGCTGTGACCACCGATAATCATATCGAATGCGCCTTTATCTAAATTACGCGCAAGACTTACATCACCTGGTGCATTTGAACCATGTCTCGCATCATAGTAATAGCCCATATGTGTTAAAGCAATTTTTACATCCGGTTTAACTTTTTCATTTAGCTCTTTTTAATGTGGCTTTTTGCTACCGTTGTTGGATCTTCAAACTTCACATTATGAAGGTATTCTGGGTTGCCTAATTTTTGCAGTATCCTCTGTGGTTAAAACCGACCACGGCAATTTTTAAGATCTTGTTTATTTAAAATCGTATAAAGGCTTAACTAGGTTTTACCTGTTTTCGTATTAATCACGTTTGCAGATAAGAATGGGAAGTTTGCCCATTTTTCTTGCATATCAAGAATTTGTAGTGGATTATCAAACTCGTGATTACCTAATACGAGTTGCCTCTCACTAGCTCATTGCGTTCATTGCTTTAATATCAGGTTCTGCTGTTTGCATATCTGACTCAGGTACACCAGTATTAAAATCACCCGCATTTAATAAAATCAGTGAACCACCTTTTTTGCTCGACTTCCGCTTTTCACGCGATTAACGATTGTTTTATGAGCAGGAAATCCATATTCACCTTTTGCATTCGGCCAAAAAAATGTCCGTGCGTATCATTAGTGTGCAATATGGTAAATTGATAGGTTTTGCCCTGTTCATATGCCATTGCAGCAGAAGTTGCTAGCACAAGAGGAAGCACGGTAAATAATTTTTTTCATAATAAAAATACCTCTATTTTTGACCGCTCTTTACCTTCGCATAAAACAAAAATAACAGAGCAAGATGGGAATAAAAAGCTATACTCCCAAAAGAAGTATAGCTTTTCAACAAAACATTGTTAGATGAGTACCTGCGCGGGTGCAACATAACCTTGTGGAACTTGTTTCTTATCTTCAAAGGTAACAAATTCCCACGCTTCCTGATCGGCAAGTACAGCACGGAGTAACTTATTATTTAAACCGTGACCAGATTTATAAGCTTTGAAATCACCGATGATGTTATAGCCACACATATAAAGATCACCAATCGCATCAAGCATCTTGTGACGAACTAATTCATCTCTGAAGCGTAATCCATCTTCATTTAAGATTCGGTAATCATCTAATACGATAGCATTATCTAAGCTACCACCTAATGCAAGACCTTGAGATTGAAGATATTCAATATCTTTCATGAAACCAAAGGTTCTTGCACGACTAATTTGATGTACGAATGCTTGTGCAGAGAAATCCATCACATAATTACGTACATTTTTACTAATCGCAGGATGATTAAAGTCGATTGTGAAATCTAAACGGAAACCATTGTAAGGTTTAAATTCTGCCCATTTATCACCGTCTTCTACTCGTACATTTTTCTTAATACGAATAAATTTCTTCGGTGCATTTTGTTCTTCAATACCTGCATCTAAAAGCAAGTAAATGAATGGGCTTGCACTACCGTCCATGATTGGAATTTCAGGTGCATCAACTTCAATAATAATATTATCAATACCTAAACCTGCTAATGCTGCGTTTAAGTGTTCTACGGTTGAAACACGCACACCTTGTTCATTCACAAGTGCAGTACAAAGCATCGTATCACGCACAGAATCCGCATTCGCAGGGAAAGTCACCGGCGGATTAAGATCAGTACGGCAATAAATCACACCAGTATTCGGCATAGCCAGGGCGCAACGTTAAGGTTACTTTTTTTACCGCTATGTAAGCCTACACCTGTGACTTTAATGCTTTTGTTTTAATGTTCTTTGTTTAATCATCTCTTTTACCTTATTGCTTCACAACAAGATTACTTCTACTCTTATTTCTCATCACGACCAAATGATGCCGGATTAAAGAAAAGTGGATTATTTCTTAACTGTTCTAAACGGCTTGGATCAAGCGGTTTATTTAAGTTACCGTATTGTGGATTTTGCTCCTGTGCTGGTTCTGGCTGTGGATTATGTCTTAATGCATCTAAACCATGTAAACCAACTGGCGGTTGTGGTTGAATCGTTTCTTGTGCTACAGGTTGTTGAACTGGCGCTTGTTGTACTGCTGCTTGAGGACGAGCAATCACTACAGGCTCAGCTGAAACAACATCACCTAAACCTGTTGCAACGATCGTGACACGAATTTCATTGCTCATTTCAGGAACTAAACTGGTACCCACAACGATAGTTGCGTCTTCTGATGCAAAGCTACCTACAGTGTCACCCACCACGTTAAATTCGTCAAAGCCGAGATCCATACCTGAGGTAATATTAACAAGGATACCCTTAGCATTAGAAAGATCGACTTTCTCCAATAAATCATTTTTAATTGCAAGACGTGCTGCTTCTTCTGCACGACCTGCACCAGGTTCACTTTGAGCTGAACCGAAAACCGATCATTGCTTGGCCCATTTCCGACATAACGGTTCTTACGTCTGCAAAGTCCACGTTGATTAAACCAGGAGAGGTAATCATATCGGAGATGCCCATAACAGAGTTACGTAATACGTCATTTGCAGCAGCAAAAGCATCAATTAACGTTGCATTTTTCGGGAGAACTTTTTGGATTTGTTGGTTAGGAATGATGATCATTGAATCCACGTATGTGAAAGATCTTTAATCCTAATTCAGCAAATTGCATACGTTTTTTGCCTTCAAAGCTAAAATGGCTTAGTAACAACAGCAACAGTTAAAATACCTAATTCTTTTCGCAACTTTAGCGACGATTGGTGCAGCACCAGTGACCCGTACCACCGCCCATACCGGCAGCGATAAAGACCATGTCTGCACCTTCAAGCATTTTTACGGATTTCTTCTTGGTCATCTTCAGCCGCTTTACGACCTACATTTGGGTTTGCCCCGCTCCAAGACCTTTTCGTTGTTGCTCCACCGATTTGTACAGTTTGTTGAACTTGGCTTTTTGCGTAATGCTTGCGCATCGGTATTCACCGCATAGAATACGATTTTACCGTGTTCTTCGCTATCAATTGCACTTTCGCCCAAGAAATTACCATTGAATTCCTGTTGCACCATGTTAGCAACCATGTGGTTAACTGCGTTACCGCCGCCTCCACCGACACCGACAACCTTAATCAGTGCACCTGTTTGCTCTTCAAAATCACCATACTCTGGGTATAACATTTTGCTGTTCTCCGTTACTGCTAATACTCTGCTAGCACATTAATAAAAGTTAAATTTTTTTCTATTGTAAATGAAAAAGCCAAAATGATCAAAATTCTGATTTCACTTTATTGAAAATATTTTTAAAGGCCTTTTCAAATTTTTGCTAATGCTTCATCAGCATAGTTACTATCCACAGGATCATTATCACTATTTTTGATGATGGTATTGTAGTAATCCCACTACTGTTGAATATTGTGGGCGATTCTACATATCTGTTAAACCCGTAATATTTAATGGACTACCAATACGCACCTGACAACCAAATACACTTTCGATGCACAATCTTTTAAGTCTTCAATCTGTGCACCACCACCGGTGATAACGACACCCGCAATTAATTCAAATTTAATATGTTTTGGTTTCTAAATCTGCTTTGAGCTTATCTAATTCGTCCTTAACAACGCCTAATAGTTCAATATATCTTGCTGAAGTGATTAAAGATAAATCACTTTTTGTTAACACACGTGGTGCTCGACCACCAATACTTGCCACTTCAATTTTTTCTTTATCACCATGTAAACGTGCTGGATACAATGCACTCGCATAATTCACTTTAATGCGCTCTGCCTCTGCACGAGAAACGGTACATGCATGAGCAATATCATTAGTGACAATATTGCCAGCGTAAGGAATAACCTTGCTGAAACGCAATGAGCCATTGGTGTAAACCATCATATTCATAGGTGCCTGCACCGAAATCAACTAAGCAAACACCAAGATCTTTTTCATCTTCGGTTAAAACAGAATGTGTTGCAGCAAAGCCGGAGAACACGACTTTATCAACTGCAATCCACAACGCTCAACTGCTTTTCAAGTTATTTTTGCCAGTCTTGGTGACACGCAATTAAGTGTACGTTTGCTTTTAAACGAACACCTTGCAAACCTAATGGATTTTTAATATTAACTTGCTTATCTACGGCGTATTCTTGTGGAATGATGTGTAATAAAGAAAGACCCTCAGGTAATTTCACTGAGCTCGCTGTATGCAAAGCATCATCAATTTCATCTTGAGTTACTTCATTTTCAGAAATAGCAACAAAGCCGCTCTCATTCAGGCTTTGAATATGTTCACCCTGTAATCGCAAGAGTCACGCTCATAATTTGGCAATCGGCCATTGATTCAGCTGCTTCAATGGCACGTTGGATGGAATTAACAACGGCATCTAAATCAATGTACTGCCACGATCAATCCCTTTTGATGGACAACTACCCGCCAGAGTACATTTACTACGCCATCAGGAAGCACTTCCCCAACGACAGCAACCACTTTTTGATGTACCAACTTCAAGACCTACAATTACTTTCGGTTCCAACTCTTTTGCCATTTTCTTATTACACCCAATGAATTATTTTTATTTCTCTGTCAATCCAACCGCTGCTGATGCAGATGCATAGCGCAAATCTACATAATCAATTCGTTTACCTTTCAGGCACTTCAATTTGTGGATAAATCGTTACAAATCGATCTAATTTTGGTTTCCAATCTCCGCGCCCAAGTTTCAATACTATATCATTATCTAGCGTAACTTGCCACGCACCACGAGCATCAATTGCCACACCTTTAACCACCAAATTTTTCGCCTTAAAATCAGCAAAGATTTGATTCCAAGCCTCTAAGACCTTCAAGCTTTGATAATCCGGACCACCTAAATAAGGTAAAGCTTTTTCTTTTAACTTATCCATCGGCAATTGGAAAACTGTTCCTTCTTTTTGTAACGAACTCTGTTTTTGTTCCAAATGGCTACTGGCTGATATTCTGATAACCAGATACTTAAACGATTTGGCCAAATTTTTACGAACTACCGCACCTTTTACCCAAGGAATCGTTTCAAGCTGCTCTTGAATTTGCTTAACGTCCTGTCCCCAGAAGCCCTTTAGTGAACCCATTTTGAGCAACGTCTTGCACATCTGGATAAGTGGTAAATTCATTTTTGACCTACTAATGCATAGGCAGTAATTTTTCTATCACCGTCTAAGCTTTCCAGCCAACTTTGCCAGTTTGAATAAACAAAATACCCTAGCCCCGCACAAAGTAACACCAAAGCAAGTTTAATCTGCAGCATAAAACGGAATTTACCCTCTCCGTTAGATGAGCGACCAAATTGCGTTGGCGGTGTATTTTTGCGCTTAATTACATTCATTACGCACTCAACTCCAAAAATTTTCACGACGAGTTGTTCAAATGAAATACCGACTGTTGACGCAGATTTAGGGAATAAACTGTGACTTGTCATGCCAGGGTTTGTATTGACTTCGACTAAACGGAAATTACCTTGTGCATCAGTCATCACATCAATGCGGCTCCAGCCACGACACCCTACGACGTCATAAGCACGTTTAACTAATTTTCGCTAATTCTTGCTCACGCTCAGCTGAAAGGCCCGCAGGGACAAAAATATGAGTGTTATCTGAAATATATTTCGCATCGTAATCATAAAACTCTCCTTCTGGCACAATGCGAACAGCCGGCAATACTTCACCACCTAAAACAGGCACAGTTAGTTCATCGCCCACTAACCATTCTTCAATCAAAATGGTAGTTATCAAATTTGAGTGCATAATCGACCGCACTTTTTAATTCTTCGACTGCTTTTTACTTTCGTTAAACCAACACTTGAACCTTCAAGAGATGGCTTAACCATCAAAGGTAAACCTAATTTTTCGACCACAGCTTGTGGGTTTAGTTCGTGAGCGTTTTCTTTCGTCACGATCTCCCATATCGGCAACAGGTAAACCAAAAGCTTTCCACAACATTTTTGGTACGCATTTTTATCCATAGTTAATGCTGAAGCCATTACGCCACAACCAGTGTAGGGCAAACCAATTTGTTCTAATAAACCTTGCATGGTGCCATCTTCACCACCGCGACCATGTAAAATGTTAAAGACGCGATCAAAACCATCCGCTTTTAAATTCGCGACATTATATTCTTTAGGATCGATACCGTGCACATTATAGCCTTGACTCACTAATGCATTTAACACAGCTGCACCAGAATTAAGAGAGACTTCACGTTCAGCTGATGTGCCGCCCTAACAACACGGCAATTTTTTCTTGTTTTTAAATTCATTGTTTTATCCTGTTTTCCTTTTTATTCTTCATTGAAAAGTGCGGTTATTTTTTTCGATGTATTTATGCTTTCCAACGCTCTGCTAAACCACGAGAAATTTTGCTTACACTTCCCGCACCTTGGGCAAGAATTAAATCACCATCTTGAATAATTTGATCTAACACATCACCGAGTTGTTCCGTATCAGAAACTAAAAATTGGATCGACTTTTTCCTAGGTTACGAATAGAACGACAAAGTGCTTTTACTATCTGCACCTACGATTGGCGTTTCGCCTGCCGCATAACATCTAACATAATCAAAGGCATCCACTTGGGATAAAACTTGCACGAAATCATCAAATAAATCGCGAGTACGTGAATAACGGTGAGGTTGGAAAAATCATCATGATACGTTTATCTCCCCAGCCTTCACGTGCTGCTTTGATTGTCACGCCAACTTCTGTTGGGTGATGACCATAATCATCCACTAAGCGTACTTTACCATTTGGACGAATAAACTCGCCTAATTGGTCGAAAACGTCTGCCCGCACCTTGGAAATCAGCAAGCGCTTCTAAAAATCGCTTCATTGCCAATGCCTTCTTCTTTTGCGACTGCAAGTGCTGCGGTTGCGTTTAACGCATTGTGTTTACCCGGTACATTTAATAATACATTAATACGTTCACCACTTGGACAAACTACGGTGTAATGACCTTGAAACCCGTTTGTTCATAATCTTCGATACGATAATCAGCATGTTCACTGAAACCATAGGTTAATACTTGACGTCCAACTTGAGGAGCTAGTTCCATTAACACAGCATCATCGGCACACATCACCGCTAAGCCATAGAACGGCAAGTTATGTAAGAATTTTACATAGGTGGCTTTCATTTTCTCAAAAGTCACCTTCGCAGGTATCCATATGATCCGGTTCAATATTGGTCACCACAGAAACCATTGGTTGTAAGTGTAAGAAAAGAGGCATCACTTTCATCTGCTTCAGCGATTAAATAACGGCTTGCACCTAAATGTGCATTTTACCGGCTGATTTAACTAAACCACCATTAACAAAAGTTGGATCCAGTTTCGCTTGAGTATAAATCATCGAAATCATAGCTGTAGTAGTGGTTTTTACCATGGGTACCTGCTACCGCAATACCATGACGGAAACGCATAATTTCAGCCAACATTTGTGCTCGCTGAATCACGGGAATACGATTTTGTTTTGCGGCGATTAATTCAGGGTTATCTTCATGGATCGCGCTTGATACCACAACCACACTCGCCCCTTGCACATTTTCAGCTTGGTGACCGATGAAAATTTTTGCGCCAGCTTGAGCAAGACGTTGAGTCACAACACCATCTGCAATATCGGAACCAGAGATATCATAACCTTCATTTAATAAAAATTTCGGCAATTCCACTCATACCGGCACCACCGATACCAATGAAATGGATTTGTTGAACCCTGACGCATCTCAGGGATAATCTTTCTAATTTCGTCCGAAATATGTTTCATATTATTTCACCTTTATTTTTAACCGCACTTTTTAGATTAAGGGTCTATTTACTTCCCTTAACTTCTCTGTTCTTATTTCGCGTTCTCTACAATGACATCAGCTACACGTTTAGCCGCTAATGGTGCTGACATTTCTCCTGTAATTGCCATCGCTAGCAAGGTTTCACGATCTGTTTTTCTCAAGAAATCAACTACATATCACGCATTTAATTCATTTTTGTTGAACGATTTTTGCTGCACCGACATCGGCAAGATATTTTGCATTTAAATATTGTTGTTGATCTTTTATGCTGGAATGGTACGAAAGTGCTGGAGCCCCACGCAGCTAATTCACATACTGTTAAGGCACCAGAACGACAAATCACCACATCCGCCCAGCGCATAGCTTCGCCATATCATCAATAAATTCTGTAATTTTGACCGAACCGGCATGTTCACCATAAAGTGCGGTCACACTCTCAACTGAACCTTTACCCACTTGATGACGCACTTCTAGTTTATCTGCCAAACGTGCTACTGCTAGTGGAATCGTTTGATTGAGTACGCGAGCACCTTGACTTCCCCACGACAAGCACTCTCAATTTTCCACTTCTTTCTGAAAAACGCGCTTGTGGTGATGGCATTTCAAATAAATCTTGGCGAACCGGGTTTCCTACCACTTCGGCATCTTTTGAATGCAGTTGGAAAAAGCTTGTAATACACGTGTCGCAATTTTTGCTAACCATTCATTGGTTAAGCCTGCTACGGCATTCTGTTCATGTAAAATAACCGGCACGCCACAAAGTTTTGCAGCGATGCCACCTGGGCCTGATACATAACCGCCCATACCTAATACCGCATGAGGTTGATATTCTTTGATAATTTTACGAGCTTGTAATACCGCTCTTAAAAATAGCAAAAGGGGCACCAAAGTGGGCTTTAATGCCTTTACCACGTAACCCTGAAATTTGAATGAAACGAATCGGAATACCATGTTTTGGTACAAGCTGTGCTTCCATTCGATCTTTTGTGCCTAACCAGCAAATTTCCCAACCTTCTTTTTTGTAAGGTTTGAGCAACCGCGATGGCAGGAAAACATGTCCACCAGTACCACCCGCCATAACTAATAATTTTTACTCATAAATATTCCTAATCATCTCTCAAACGCGCTTGACCACCTCGTTGTAATCTATTTTCATGGTCAATACGCAATAAAATCCCTACGGTTGCCGACATAATAATGATACTTGAACCACCGTAACTCACTAATGGGAAAGTTAAACCTTTTTGTTGGTAACATCCCTAAGGCCATGCCTAGATTGACAAAACCTTGAAGAAAATCCAGAAACTAATACCTAAAAGCAAAAAGCCACGGAAACGTTGTTCTAACATGAGTGATTCACGTCCGATTTTTCATCGCTCGGAAAAATCAAGAGACCTAAAAGAATCACAACAACCAAAAATGCCAATAAAGCAGAACTCTTCACCAATAATCGCCATGATAAAGTCAGTATGTGCTTCAGGAAGATAATCAAGTTTTTGAATAGAGTTACCGAGCCCTTCCCCACTAATTTCACCACGACCAAACGCCATCAAAGAGTTAGTCAGCTGGAACCCTGTTCCGTAAGGATCTTTAAACGGCTCTAGAAACCGGTAAAACGTTTTAAACGATAAGAGGCAGAGAGACCAGCCATACAAAGAGAAGTATGCCTGTACCAATTAGCAAAATAAATTGCCAAAAATTCGCACCGACAATAAAAAGCATGCCAAAGGTAATAACGAAAAGTACAACGGTACTCCCTAAGTCAGGCTGAGCTAGTAAGAATACCCTAATACCCCCATCACAATGAAAAGCTAGCCGCACTGAATTTTTACCACGTACTTCATCATAACGACGCGTAAAATAGCTCGCCAGAAACAGGTCAACGCTAACTTCGCAAATTCCGCAGGCTGGAAATTTAAAATTCCTAAAGAAATCAACGTTTAGCCCCATTAACAGAAGTCCCGATACCAAGAACCAGTATTAATAAAACAATAGCTAACAAGAAGACTTTTTGCGTGCCACTTTTCCCATTGAGAGGAAGAAATTTGGAGAGTTAAATAACAAGTTGCTAAAGAAAGTAAGACATACACGGCATCACGTTTAGCAAAATAGAATGTATCATTAAATACGCGTGCACTGTAAGGCATCGAAGCAGAAGTTACCGCCACTAAACCAATCAGTAATAGCACGACAAAAAGCCAAAAACAATGCGCGATCGTAGAGCAACCCTGCAGGCGTCACTCTCGCCCATTGTTCATAATTTTTGTTTAATTTTTATTGATAAATTCCATTACTACCCTAATTCTTTAAGCTAATTTTTGCTAAACGAGTAAACTCTTCGCACGTTTTTCAAAAGAGCAAATTGATCCAAACTTGCACAAGCAGGAGATAATAACACCATATCGCCTGATTTTAAATGTGGACGTAAAAATGAAATCGCTTTGTTCCATGGTTTTCAAACAAATGGCTTTGACTTGAAAGTGCGGCTAGTTGTTTGCCATCACGACCAAAGCAATACGTTGAAATATGAGGCTGATTGATTAAATCCTTTAATTCAGAAAAATCTGCACCTTTACCATCACCACCTAATAAAAGGTGTAACGTACCCTCAACATATAAAACCTGCTAATGCGGCAACGGTGCTACCTACATTAGTGGCTTTGGAGTCATTAATCCAACGAACGCCATTCGCTTCGATGTGCTAATTGGAAACGATGGTCTAAGCCTTTAAATTGACGAAGTGCGGTACAGTGCCTCTAAACTTTATGCCCTACTGCTTGCGCTAATGCTGTCGCTGCTAAAAATATTCATGTAATTATGACGACCAACCAAGGTTGCTTCACCACAAGGTAAAATGACTTCCTCTTTTGCCATTAAGTACTGTTTACCATTTTCGGTTTTTCAACCAGTAATCCGCTTGATTTTCAGCAAAAAGATACCACCTTCTTAGCCTGATTTTTCACCTTCGCCAAAAGTGAGTTTATCTTCTAAATTCACTACTGCTGTTTCTGCATTGTGGTAAATGCGTAATTTTGCTTTGAGCGATAATCTTCTAAATCCACATAGCGATCCATGTGATCTTCAGTCACATTAAGCACAGTCGCTGCAGCCGCTTTCAAACTGTAAGTGGTTTCAAGTTGGAAACTGAAAGCTCTAATACATAAAGATCGCAATCTTCATTTAATAATGACAACGCAGGGATGCTAATGTTTCCGCCCATGCCCACTTTTATTCCTGCAGCTTTCGCCATTTCATAGACTAATGTTGTCACGGTGCTTTTTACCGTTAGAGCCTGTAATCCCCGACAATTGGCTTCGTTGCTGCTCGGCAGAATAATTCGATATCCCCAATCACTTCCACGCCAGCTGAAAGTGCGGTCTGAATTTCAGGTGTTTTTACTGCGAGCAGGGCTAATAACAATAATATCACTTTCAGTAACCATTGTTGATTTAGGCTACCTGTATGTAAGGGAACATTTTTAGGTAATTTCTCCGCGCCTGCTGGATGTTGACGTGTATCAATCACTCGGATGTTAGCTTGTTGAGATTGAAGATATTCAACGCAAGAAAGGCCTGTTTTTCCAAGGCCTATGATGGTAATAGTTTTATTTTTGATATAGAGTTGTCATGTTGTTTTTCTTCTCTCGTATTCTTGGATCACGCAAGGGTGCAACAAGTGCACCCTACAAAAATTATCTTAGTTTGAGCGTTACAAGCCCCATCAACACCAACATCAAGGAAATAATCCAAAACCGAATAATTACTCTTGGTTCTGGCCAACCTTTTAATTCAAAAGTGGTGATGAATTGGTGCCATTCTGAAAAATACGCTGTTTTCTTAATTTATAAGAACCCACTTGTAAAAATTACAGACAAGGCTTCAACAACAAATACACCGCCCATAATCACTAATAAGAACTCTTGACGAACAAGGATAGCAACAACACCAAGTGCGCCACCAAGTGCTAGAGAGCCGACATCACCCATAAAGACTTGAGCTGGATAAGTGTTAAACCATAAGAATCCTAAGCCTGCGCCTACGATTGCGGTACAGAACACCACCACTTCAGAACTATGTTTGATGTAAGGAATATGTAAGTATTCTGCGAAATTAACGTTACCAGTCGCCCATGCAATTAAAGCAAATGCAGCTGCAACTAACGCTGTTGGCATGATAGCAAGCCCATCTAAACCGTCAGTTAAGTTTACCGCATTGCCTGTACCGCACAATCACAAAGTAAGACAACACAATATAGAATAGACCTAATTGCGGCATGATATCTTTGAAGAATGGAATCACTAAACGAGTTGCATCTGTATCATGACCTAACCAATACAACCAAATGATCGCTACTAATGCAACTACTGACATCCAGAAATATTTCCAACGCGCAATTAAACCATCGGTATTTTTACGCGTGATTTTACGGAAATCATCCACAAAGCCAATGGCACCATAGCCAAACAATACAAATAAGCAAATCCAGACGTAAGGATTCGCTAAGTTAGCCCATAATAACGTACTCACACCGATGGAGAATAAAATCATCACTCCGCCCATGGTTGGGGTGCCTTTTTAGCAAAGTGACTTTCAGGACCGTCATTACGCACTTCTTGACCAAATTTTTAAAATTTGAAGGCGTTTGATCACTTTCGGACCAATCCATAAAGAAATGAAAAAGTGCGGTTAATAATGCCAAAAATCGCACGTACAGTAATATAGGAAATGGCATTAAATGCCGTTTCATAGCGAACTAAAGTATTCAGCAAGCCAAACTAACATAAGCTATCCTTTAATGAATAAATCGTCTCTTCCATTTTCATTGAGCGCGAACCTTTCGCTAATACGACGACTTTTTGGTTTTCTTGTAATTTCTGTTTAATAATATCTAACGCATAAGCTGTCAATTCAGCTTTATCTGTAAAATGTTTTTCCCAAAACAGCCTCTGAAATGACCGCACTTTCTGTTCCATAGAAAGCACTAAATCTAATTTAGCTTGTTTTGCGTGCTCGCCCACTTGTTGATGACATTTTAGACTATCCTCGCCTAATTCTTTCATATCACCCACGAGTAGAATACGGAAAGCATCATAACCTTTTAAAACATCAATCGCCGCTTGCAAAGAATCACATTTGCATTGTAAGTATCATCTAATAGCAACAGATTTTTCATTCACTTGAATCGGGAATAAACGCCCTTTTACTTGCGAACGGTGTTCAAGTCCTGCTTTAACATCAGCAAGACTTGCGCCGACATTCATAGCAAGTGCGGTCGCTGCCAAGGCATTTTTACATTATGCTCACCTAAATAAGGTAAATTAATTTCAATGCTGCCTTTTGGTGAAACTAGCGTAAACGTTGAGCCATTAGGTGAATGTTTGACATTTTCAGCTTTGTAATCGCCACCATTAAAATATTGAGTAGCATGTGAACCAATTTCTTTTTGCCACAATTCAATATAATTATGTTCGCTGTTAATAGATAGCTACACCATTTGAGGGTTAAACCGCGATAGATTTCACCCTTTTCGCACGTGCTACGCCCTCAATTGAACCAAAACCTTCTAAATGCGCAGCCGCGACATTATTCACCAATGCGGCTTCAGGCTGTGCAAGATGCGTGGTGTAATCAATTTCATCTTGATGATTGGCACCTAACTCAATAACGGCAAATTTATGTTGCTCTGTTAAGCGTAATAATGTGAGTGGTACGCCAATATCATTGTTGAAATTACCATTGGTAAACAACACGCATCTGCATTACCTGCAGTTTGTTGCAGAATCGAGGCTGTCATCTCTTTCACTGTAGTTTTGCCCGATGAACCTGTCATCGTCACGGTACGAGGATTAATTTTTTTCACGTAACCATTTTGCTAATTGACCAGGGCTAAGCGCGTATCTGCAACAACCAATTGTGGCGTAGCTATTTCGGTGTTAGCTTGTTGGACTACTAAGGCTGTCGCACCTTGCTCAACGGCTTTATCTCAGTATTGATGTGCATCAAAATGCTCACCTTTTTAATGCAAAAGAAAAGCGAGTTGGATACCGCTTCGCGTATCCGTATTGATATTTTTCAACAACGACCTGCTCATCGCCAATAAGATCAGCATTTAAAATTTGGGCAAAGTTGTTGGGTAGTAAGTTTAATCATTATGTTTTATTTTTCGTTAAATAGATTTTCAGCCACTTCTTGATCAGAGAAATGAAGTGTTTTATCCCCAATGATCTGATAGTTTTTCATGACCTTTACCAGCAATCACAATCACATCGTTTTTCAACGGCATTCTCAATGGTAAATTTGATAGCTTCTTCGCGATCCGGAATCACACCAACGTCTTCCATGCGACTAAAACCAGTGAGAATATCTGCTTCAATTTTATTTGGATCTTCTGTGCGCGGATTATCTTGAGTTACGATCACTAAATCTGCAAACTGCTCAGCCGCTTTGCCATCGGTGGACGCTTGCCCGCATCACGATCACCGCCACATCCAAAGATACACCAAAGTTTACCTTTGCAGTGTTCACGCGCAGCATTTAATGCCTTTTCTAATGCATCCGGAGTATGGGCATAATCAACAATAACTGTTGGTTTTCCTGCTTTTTTAATCAATTCCATTCTTCCATTTACCCCTTTTGGCTGTGAAACAGTACGGATAAGATCGTCGAAAGAATAACCTAAAGCCAATAAAACAGCCGTGGCTAACAGCAGATTACTCACGTTAAAAGCACCAATTAATGGGCTATGTAATGTGCCATTACCCCCAACTGAAGCAACATCAATCACCGCACCTTCGTGAGTAAAACGAATCTGTGTTGCATAAAGCCATTGTTTAGAAGTTGGATGGAAATCTGAGCGGCAGCTAACTGCAATACCATTTGGTAATTCGCTTAACCACGCAGACTCAATTGGATCGTCAGCATTAAGAATTTGTAATTCGGGTGCTAAATCAACGAAAAAGCGTTTTTTAGCTTCGGCATACTTTTTCCATTGTCTCGTGATAATCCAAGTGATCACGACTTAAATTGGTAAAAATAGCAGCCTTAAATTTGAGGGCTTCAACGCGATGTTGAACTAAACCATGTGAAGATACTTCGATGAAGCAAAATCTGCCCCCTTTCTCTACAAAAATCAGCGAGGTTTTCTTGAACTTCAACGGCTGAACCTGTAGTGTTTTTGCTTCTTTGACTTGACCTAATAAACCATTGCCAATGGTGCCCATGACAGCTGCTTTGTGACCTAATAGCGTCGCCCATTGCGCTAATAATTGAGAAACTGTGGTTTTACCATTGTTCCAGTCACACCAACTAAAGTCAATTTTTCGGAAGGATTGTCATAAAATTGACCTGCCAATGCTGGAAAGATGAGCAGATAAATGATAGTAGTGAATCACTGGCACATTATTTTTGCCATTGGATGTTTAAATGCTCGTTTTTCAAATCTGTCTCTAAAACGACCGCACTTGCACCAGAAGAAATAGCTTGAGGAACAAATTGACTCGCATCAAAACGATGCCCTTTTACTGCCACAAATAGATCTCCTTGAGTCACTTTGCGGCTATCTAACACCATCGCCTTCACATTAATGTCTGAAAGCACCGGAAGATCAAAAAGTGCGGTCAATTTTTCATTGTTTTGCCTTTTCTTAATTCATTTTTCAGTTTTTGATCGCTTAAGCGAACAGTGCGTCTTGCTGTTTTTTTCTGTTGGTTCTGCATCTGGAGCAATACCATTCGCACGTAATGCATAGCCCATTATGCTGAGAATACTGGCGCAGATACCGCACCACCATAGTACTGTCCAGCTTTTAGGGATCGTTAATCAAAATAACAATGCACAACGTGGATCGCTAATTGGTGCAATACCCGCTGTAAATGCTACATATTTATTAACATAGTGACCATTTTTCAATTTTACGCGCCGTACCGGTTTTCACACCCTACACGGTAACCTTCAACCATCGCACGTTTATTTTTGATTGCCACTTTCTCAACATACCCTACAACGTCTTTTCGTGATTTTTCAGAGAAAACACGTTGACCAATAACTGGCGGATCAACTGGTGATAGAAAGTGGACGATAAATCCCGAAGCTCCTAAAGTGGCATAAGCACGCGCGATTTGTAATGGTGTTGAAGTGATACCATAACCATAAGCCACAGTCGCACGTCTGATATCAGCCCAACGTTTACGGTTTGCATTTAATACGCCACGTTGCTCACCGATTAAGCCTAACTCAGTATCTTTACCTAAACCTGCATTTTGGTAAGTTTCCATTAATGCTGAAGGAGGCATACGTAGCGCAAGGCGGCTCACACCACGGTTACTCGAGGTTAATCAAAATTTCATCTAAGGTTTGTTGTGGGCGAGGTGCCACGTCGACAATTTCCTTTTACCACTTACGGTAAATGAACCTGTATTAATTACCTCATCACGTCTGACTGCGCCACGTTGAAGTGCGGTCAACACAACGAAAAGGTTTTACGGTTGAACCAGGTTCAAAAGGTATCGGTAATCGCACGGTTACGTTTTAACTCGTCTTTTACATTGGCTAAGTTATTCGGATTGTAGGAAGGCGCGGTTGCCATTGCTAATACTTCACCCGTACGCACATCTACCAACACCGCAGTACCAGATTCAGCTTTGTTCTCAGTTACCGCTTTTTGATTTCACGTATACCATGGATTGTAACTTTTCATCAATACTTAAGGTGACATCTTGTGCATCGTATTTTTTCTCATCGGCAATATGTTCAACCACGTTACCACGTTTGTCTTTACGAACAACACGTGCACCGTCTTTACCCACTAACATTGAGTTGAAGCTTGCCTCAACTCCCTTCAATCCTTTACCATCAATGTTAGTAAAGCCGATTAATTGAGCTGCTTCTTCTACGAGGATAAAAACGACGTGGTTCTGTCTCTAATGAGATACCTTTAATTTTGAGTTCACGAATATAATTTGCTTTGCTCGCTTCTACTTGACGTGCTAAATACAAAAAGCCTGACTTGGCATTTTTCTCAATTTTTCACCAATTCCGCTGGTGTCATATTTAATTCGTTAGCAAGGGCTTTTAATGCGTTCTTTATCATCTAATGCATTTTCTTTAGCATTAAACGTGGTTCAGCCACGAGTGCACTCATCGGTACACTCACCGATAACAATTGGCCATTACGATCTAAAATTGAGCCGCGAACAGACAGGGACGTCATCTTTACGTAATGAACGTTTGTCCGCTTCACCAGAAAGGGTTTCAGAATTAACAGATTGCACATAAGCAGCACGAGCCACTAATGCGCCCTAAGCCTAAAGAAAATAAAACTTGTCGCAATAAGATAACGACCACGAAGGAAGCATTTCTCAAATACCATCTTCGGTTTATTTGGTTTTTACTGACGCAGGTTGAGCCAATTTTTCTAATTGTTTTCTTTGGCTTTCCTGGTTTCTAGAGGAATTAAATCTAACCATTTTATTCAAAATCCTATTCAAAAATAACCACTTCTTGTTCACTTTGAACACGTTGCATTTTTAATGTACCGATTGCAATGGATTCAACTCTTGTATTATCACTTTCGGTTGCTTCTTGTAATTGCAAATTGCGATATTCGTTTTCAAGGGCTTGGTGTTGTGTACCAACTGCCCGTTTTCAGAAAATCAAGCCTCGTGTTTGATGGGTCATCCAAATCGTACCCATTGCAGAAGCTAAAAATTAATAAAAGTAGGATGACAATTAATTTATTAGAAGAAAAATATCTTCAACGAGAATATGTTGTAAAGGATAACGTTCGCTATTTTCTAACATCTTATTTCACCCTTTCCGCAATACGTAACACCGCGCTTCTTGAGCGTGGATTCGCTGAAATTTCTGCCTCACTTGGCTGGATTGCCTTACCAATGATTTTTAATTTTTGATTACGTTGGATTTGATCTTCACGTAATGGTAAACCTCTGGAATATCCTCACCTTTGCTTTGCTTTACGCATGAAATGTTTTACCATTCTGTCTTCAAAGTGAATGGAAACTGATAATCGATAAACGCCCTTCTGGTGCCAACATATCTAATGCAGAATTTAATACACTTTTCTAACTCATCTAATTCCGCATTAATATAAATTCGAATTGCTTGGAAGCTACGAGTTGCTGGATGTTTATGTTTATCTTTAAATGGCACAGCTTGAGCAATTAACTCAGCGAGTTGAGAAGTACGACTTAAACATTCTGTGCCATTTTTGACCGCACTTTTATTAAATTCTACGATGGCAGTGGCAATTCGTTTTGCAAAACGCTCTTCGCCGAAGGTTTTAACACCCAAGTTAAATCATCAACGGATACTTGTTTTAGCCACTCTGCTGCTGATAAACCTTGTGTGGTATCCATGCGCATATCTAACGGACCATCTTTCATAAAAACTGAAAACCACGCTCAGCTTCATCAAGCTGTGGAGATGACACCCTAAATCCAGCAAAATGCCGTCAATTTTTACCAACTAAATCGAGTTTTTGACAGATGTCTGGGATGGAGAAAAGCTATTATGTTCAATATGAAAACGAGGGTCTTGAATTTTTCGGCTTCAGCAATCGCACGCGGATCCGATCAACCGCAATTAAACGACCATTTTCAGAAAGTTGGGAAGAGAATGAGACGAGAATGACCACCACGACCAAAGGTACCATCGATATAAATTCCATTTTCTTTCAACGCCAAACCATTCACCGCTTCGTGAAGCAAAACCGTGATATGTTCAGGTGCAGAAAAGGAATTTTGCGTAGTCATAAGTAAAAAGTAAAAGTTAAATCAAAATCGATAAAGAGAAGATAGAGCGGCGCAAGCACCGCTTATCCTGCTAGTGCTGCTGTTCTATAATGACAGCATTTTTAGTTCTTCAGAAGCACCGAATTCAGCACTTGAGCCAATTTCGATATCTTCATCAATTTGTGCACCATTCGGTATCACTCCAAAATTCAAATTTATTCAACTGCCCTACCAACATTAAACCTTTTTCTAATTTTGCGTGTTGACGTAATGGACCACTTAATAAGATACGACCTTGCGCATCCATTTCACATTCAGTGGCATAACCAAGCATAACACGTTGTAAACGGCGTTGATTTGGGTCAAAGTTGGAAAGGAAAGTAGTTTTTGTTCGATTTTTCCCATTCATCTAAAGGATAAAGTAATAAACAAGGTTGACGAATATCAACGGTACGAAACCATTTGACCTTGGTTCTTCCATGATTTCAGCACGATAACGAGTAGGAATCGCTCACGTACCTTCGCATCTAAAATTTACCGCTGCTGCAACGAGACATTTTCTACCTTTAAACGTTTATTTTTAGAAAAATTGAGCAGAATCTTCCACAAAACTCCACTTTTCACCACTTTGTGTGAGTTTATCGGTTGTAGCCTTAACTTGCAAGCAATTAAAACGTAAGATTGGTAAATTTTGGCAATAAAATAAACAGACGTTTGAGTTTCCTCAAACGGTTTTTCAATTTTTAACTCGATTTAATTAGTTATTTACATACGCTTCTTCGTCACGATCACCTAATGGTTTAAGCTGTGTGAAGAATAATACCAAAGCAAAGAACAGTTAAGCCTAAGCCGATATAAACAGATAATTGATAGTCTAAACCGAAACCGATTTTGTTGTATGCAAGATAAGTAAAACATACAGTACTGATAAATGCCGCAGGGATTGTACATACCCAGTGAATTTATTATAACGGTATAAATACGCTGCTGCAGTCCGCATAACCATCGCAGTAGTTTTGGTTCGCCTCAAAGTGAAAGTAACGCCACAAGATAGAGAAATCCACTTTTGATACGATATAACCAACCACGAATAATGGCTCGTAATAATTAAACGTTTAGCTAGGGTTTTTGTTCTAAATGGAAAAAATTCTGCAATAACAAGGCGTGCTGCACGGAATGCTGTATCGTCTGATGTAGTGGAAGAACAACCACACCTAATACTGCAAAAATACCACAGGACCTAGAAGTGGATTGAAGAATCATAAACCACTTTAGAAGGCGAACCCTTTAATCGCAGCCTAACAAATCTGGTAAAGAATCATAGAAACTTAAACCAACTGCACACCATACTAATGCAATCACACCTTCACCGATCATCGCACCGTGAGAAATGAAACGCCCTTCTTTTCGTTTTCAGTACAACGTACCATTAACGAGCTTTGTGTTGCTGGAAACCGAGATAATGCACCACAAGAGATAGTTAAGAACAAGAGTGGCCATAATGGTAAATCTGCACGGGTTTCAAAGTTTTGGAAGAATTTCTCAAAAGACATACCGTCCACAGAACGATAGAAAGAAATTGGATCTGCTGAGCTAAGATCTGCACTTACTAAACCATATACCATACCTACAGACATAAAAAGGTAGTAATGCACCGAAGAATGGTGATACGACCGATGATTTTATCAACTGGAAAGTAATGTCGCAAGAATATAGTAAATGAAGATGATACCAGTCAAACACTGATAACTGTCGCTTTATCCATACCCCAAACAGTAATACCACCTGCTTCTGCTACTTGATGGATTTCTTCACATTGCTAATGAAATGCTACCTGATGCGGCACCGAATACATCCATTGTAATCGTACCCAGTAACTGCGCTGGACTTGCCACGAATACCACACCCACTAATAATAAAAGCACTACCGCTAATACGTTAATGAATGCTTTAACTGGACGACCTAAATATTTACCTGCAAGATTAGGCATCAGATGCCCCGCCATTACGCACATAACATCCACGCAGAAATAATCGTGTACCGCACCAGCAAAGATACAGCCCACACAATCCAGCATTGCAACTGGTCGTATATAACGACCAAGAGATCGGACTCGTGACCGACCACAATGTTTAATAATTGAATTAACCAAATCTTAGTTTTAGACATTGGCATAGTCAACGCCATCATTCAGTGGTATAAGCTGGCGTTTTACGGTTTGGGATTGATCACAAAATGCCTCAATTACACGACTATAAAGAAATAACCTGCAAGCAATAACGCACGCAGAAGAAAAACCACAACACATACTCCCTGCAGGAATAAATAGTAGAAATTTAGTCATATACTAGACTTCGTCGGCGGTATTCTATAGTGAAAATCATCAAAATCGATTTTAATTTCTACATTGTTTCAATTTTGTGATCCAGTGTCACGTTTATCATTCCCGTCACTTTCAATAGGTTCGTGAAATTCAAACCCAATGAAACAAAGGATCATCAATGACGAGCTCTCATCTGCTGCCCTGAATGTCGCGATCAGCAGAATCTGCTCAATTTTGTCCAAAGTCAGGGTTCTCGCTAAAGAGAAGATCTTGAAATTTACAAACAAAAACTTGAACAAACGACGCCAACAAAATGCCGAAATTAATCGAAAAGCACTAGCTTCACTTATTTGGTGGCTATACCATCGTTATCTTATTGGCAAGTTGGCTAACTGGAGAATTAAAAAGTGCGGTCAAAACACAGCGAGAAATTTTGACCGCACTATCATTAGAACCCTATCCGCCTTTCGTCGTTGCAGTGAAAACTGCTGGTTTCACTTCACACTCACCTGTGATGCGGTCAGCCAATCTTTGCACCTTTTGAAAAGGAGAAATTGGTGACGTACGCTTTTCACCGCAGCAAAATCTCCAGGCGTCAGCAGATTAAGCGATTCAATCTGTGACTTAAATCCTCTTCCGATAACAACGAGCAACCCTAATTTCGCTTGTTGTTTAGCAAAATCTAAACGTTGTGGCAGCGTTAAATAATCAAACTTCAATTCTCAAAATCAAAACGGCGAAGGCGGCAGGATCGCACTTCACTTAAATTTGTTGATACCACCATCAAGCCCTCAAAGCGTTCACTCAGTCCAACATTTCATTCACTTGTGAACGCTCCCAACTTCGGTCTGCTCTTCGGAGAAAATAAGAACGTATCCACTTCATCTAGCAGCTCATTAATAAAGTTATCGGCTTTTCGCCTGTTCTAAAGTGGCTTTTCGAGCAATATTTTTGTTCTTGTCCCGCCCACAGAACGACTGCAAACTGCAGAACCTTGTTTTTACCAACGAGTGGCATATCCAATCCCTCATGCTCGCGCGCTCGAGCGTTTTTCCTTGCTCGCGAGTAGTCAGTAACAAATTCACTCAATCGACCGTTTTCAACCCTCACTAAATTATGATGAATATTAGTCGTTACAAGCCACATAATCCGTTTATAGTCGGCTTTGCCTAAAACAAGCGGTTCAATCTCGGCTTGGTTGTGCATTTTAACGTTTTGACTGAAACATCATGAGCAAAGCTCAGCAAAATTAGATGTATTGAGTCTCCTCGGCTACCGACTGTGCGGCTGAAAATCGCATGATGACCGTACGTCAAAATATGCTGCAGATAGGCTGGAATTTAATTCTCCTCGATTACCTGCGTACTGAGCTGATTTACTCAACGGCAACCAGCATTTCTAAAATAAAAATCAAAGCGACGTAAAAGCAGGTGATCTCATGCCAAAACAGAATTAGATAGCCAAATCATCGGCACACTGAAATATTTTCTAATAATTGACTCAACTGCTTTTTATTCCTGCATGTAGCTACGACTGCTCAAAGAAACTATTTCATTGAAAAAGCATCTTCGATCTTCATCATCACTCAATAATGAAGATTGTCCTAATCATTGGTGCAAAAACTGACATTTATTCAAACGATTCAGCGCTAATCACATCTCATCGCTATCCATAGGTAATGTTATGCGCAGAAACACTCAAATGCTTTCATTAACAGCAGCCAACTCTGTTTTTCCTGAGCCTGGCACCATAAAGTTAAAAATATTTACGCTTCTTTTCTTGAGTAGCAAATGAGACGAAGATAATCCAGCATCATTGCTTTCTATCTCTAGATAAGCAAAATCGTCTCAATTTTAAAATCGAGTCAACCGCAGGCTGAGTACAAGATTTGATAGTGTTTGTTCATTTAATGGTTCTGAAAATAAACTCATCAAAATCCAACATTTTGCCCCAATCCAAATATTCATGATTCTATCTGGATTAGAAGCTGAGCGAGCAAAACCATAGCCCACTAGTTTTCCTTTATCTTTTAAGGCAGAAATAATATCCGATTTAGGTAAGTCGAATAAATTTGATAATACCTCACCTAGTAGCAAATTGATTTTGGTAATGCGCCACCAATCTTTCTCAATGGCTCATAACTGTAACTGAACAGCCAAAACGAAAAACCATCTGTTCTCATATATTTAATGACAATAATTGAGTCAATTTATTGATATTTTGTATGAATAATGATTCTCGTTTCATAAAAGGCGGTTTAATTTGGCAACGTTTTATTTCGAGCTTGCAATACTCACTCTTTTTCACGAAAATTATCACACCTCCATTTCACTTGGTAAACTTAAAGCTCTGCAATATTGTCAGACGCCACTACTCTCATGAAAAACCCTACGAAAACCTCGATATTCCAATAAAAGTTGCAACATTAATTTTCGGTATATGGGGAAACTGATGGGGGTTAAGTTTGAATTTAGACATAATCATCACACTCTAATATGCTCGAACCCAATAGGTTTACATGAGCTAGAAGTAGAGCGACAGATTGTGTCGTTTAAATTAAATGTAACATTTTAAATTTGTCTTTACCCTCATTCTTCAATAACAATCAAAGAGAAAGTATCTATAACGCTTTTAGATAATCATCATATCTATTGGTGTAAATGCTTGATATGACATATATAGTGATGTCTAGGCGACCCTTTTCGTCAATGTCCCCACTTGCAAACCAATTAGGATTACAATTCTCCAGTATAAATTTTTAATACTGTCTAGTAAATAAAAGCACATGAAAAATATTATTTCATGCCAATAAGATATTAGCCTCGTCTATTAATTCATAAATAATAGAAAAGATTTTTCCTCTTGTATATCAGCTTCACTCAGGTAAATCATCTGGATACGTATCTCGTTTTAGGATATAAATTTAGCATAATAAAGCTAGTATAGCCGTTATACTCAGCTAATCCCATTACCTTTCTAATTGTATTATCAGGGTGTTTTATCACATGCTGTACTTGGATTTTAACTCTACTACAAAAAGTGTTTTCTGACTGATAACCTAACGCATAACGATACTAGTTTTCGCATCAGTAAAATAAAACATCACTAGATATTCCATAACATACTCCATTAATTAACTTATTTGATTGTAATTACACTCTACAAATCACCACCGATAAATCATCATAAACCTTTTGTTTCTCAACCAATTTACGGCAAACAGTCAATCTAGATTTATCATTATCATATTGTTTCAAATCTTTTCTTACTTTCAACAGAAAAGCCCATCTGTTAATCCATCAGAACACAGTAATAAACTTTCTCCTTGCTGAATTTCAATTTCTTGATAAAAATTTTATCTGGAATTCGAATAATCGGCGACTAAACAAGAAGAAACACCGCCATAAATCGTGGCAAAATCTTCTTTATCGGGGAAATCAGCCAATAATTCAGAAAGAATAGAATGATCTCGGTGATCGGTTACATTTACCTTGGGTATCAATTAAATAAGCACGGTATCGCCTACGCTGAGAATTTTCGGCTTTACGGGTTGTTTTGATCAATTTCAGCCGCCACAAAAAGTGGTTGCTGAGCCAAAATAATCTCAGCTAATTCTGCTGATAAACTGATTGTAAATCGTAGATCGTTTGACGACTTATGCTTTCCATTTGGCTTTAATAATTGCATTGCTAACTCGCTCGCTTTTCAGATCGATTGCTATTGGAACATACCATCTGCCACGCCCGCACAATAAAGGCGGTCGGTTTCACAGGCGTTTTCACCATTTTGAGTTTATATTGAAACACCGCCTCACCATTATGGGCATCTTTGATATGGCTTGTTTGTCGCCAATTTGTTGGCAGAAGGTAATTTCGCAAAATTTTCCAGTATTCAACCGCTTGTTGAGAAGATTTAGATAGGCGATCAATCGCTTTTAGGCATCTAACGCCTTCTATTTCGAGACTTAAAAAGTGCATTTTCGGCACGCCTGCATCTGTCAGGTTAATACGGATAAACCGCCCTTTTTGCTTTCGCTGTACGCCCAGAAAAAGCGACGCACAGTTGGAATGGCTTTCGCACCCAGTTCGATGACAACGAGATTTTTACTCTTTTTAACCATAAATCGAGCTTATTTTCTGTTTTAAATTTGATAATTACTGCTGTAAAATAATCGTCAAACATAAGCGCATTTTTGTCTTGCTCAAACGCGACAATAAGAGCAACGAGGCTGCTCACCAATAAGCGCAAAGTTTTCGTTATCCACCACTGGTTGAAATTCTTTTGCTGACCAACCGATTCGTGACAATTATGCACACTGCAAACGCTCTAGTGTGCCATGTGTATCATAAACACGCCCTTCTCGCTTTCTGATGCCCATCTACATTACTGGTAAAACAAAATAACCATGCGGTTTGCTTTTCTGCCCAACGTTTTTAAAAATTTGGTAACCTTTCATGCGGACTTGTTGCACGATATTCAGACAAACGATGCCCTATAAAACCAATAGCTACTCTTGATGGGTTTCATAAGCCAATGGCGTCGCAATATCTTCAAAAATTGACATTGCGGCCTTTAAACATTGCAAGCATTCCAAAACCCGCTGACACTTCTAAAATCTGGCAGACCTGAATCTACGCTCATTCCTGCACCAGCAGTAATTAAATGCCATCAGCCTTATGGATAAGTTCCACTGCATAATTTAAGTCATTTTTCATAATACTTTTCTCTGTCCATTTTTCATTGATGAAATAACGCCTGCTTCTTTCTAGTTGTTCTACAATTCTCGCAGCTCGATTAAGCCCAAACTAAATTTGCGTTGAATCCGGAACCAGATGTAAAATTTTCTGCTGCACGAATTTTTCATCCTCAAAAAGCGGATCTTGTTTAAAAAGTGACTTTCATTGCCAAGTTTGCTCCTGTTGTTTATATGGCTTAAGAGTCTTGTAAAAGTAAAAATCTCTTTTATGGAAAAATTATATGGAAGGAAGCATCAATTGTGTCGTTAGTAAATATTACAAACGGTTATTTTGGAGATTTTGCAAATAAAGATTATCTGTATTGCAATGCATATTTATCTGTTTATATATACATGTAACTTATTAAGGAAAAAGAATATGAATAACCAAAACCGAGTGAAATTTATCAAGCTCCAAGATGGCACAACGCAAGTGAAGTAGATCGAAAATGATACCGTTTGGCTTTCTCAGGTCAGATGGTAAATATTTTTGATACTAGCTGCAGATAACATAGCTCTACACTTAAAATATTTTTAATGACAGAACTTGATGAAAGATTGTAACTACCGAGGATTTTCGGTAGTTCGACAAGAAGGGAAAGACAATGCTGGGTAAAGTTAAACATTTGGGAATTTGGATGCTATTATTTCGAGTAGGCTATCGAGTGAAGTCTAAATTGCAAACAAATTTTAGAATCTGGGCAACGGCACGTTTAAAAGAATATCTGACGCCCACTGCCACCATTAACCAAAAGCGTTTGCAGCAAATGCTCACGAATTAGGAACAAGCACTGTCATTCAAAAACAGCAAATTCATCGGAATTAACGCTAGAAAGTGGTCGTGGATTATTGGATATTGTCACGTTATACGCACACCTGATGGCTACAACAATATGTGAAGGTTTACTTATCGAGTCACAGCATGCGGTACATTACCGACTGATGCTGAGCACTGTTCTGCACCAGAGATAAATCTCAGCTGATGGCAAAAGGTGAAGCAAGTGATCTGTTTGGACGTGAGCGGATAATGGCTATCTTGCGATTCTAGCGGTGATTTAGATCAAAGTGTGCTTTGGTGAACCCGCTTATCCAAGCATTGAAGCCAGCAGCGCGTACTTTATTTTGTCGTCAGAAAGTCATCCTTTCAGATGGTAAGAACGCGGTGCGCATGATTTGTAGATTTCTTTATATAGAAATGGGCGTTTATTTGATGATAATGGACATCCAGTTATCAATGATGCTGGGCTTGCAGCGTCACTTTTATTAGTTGCTGAATCTGATCCGAAACAAAAGAAACGCTTATTAGGGCTTATGTATGCATGCTTAAAACATAAGCGAGAGTAATGATAAATAGCGACCTAAGTCGCTATTTATCTATCAACGTTAAACTAACATTATTTTATAATTCTTTTACTGACGTCACTAATGCCATTTTATCGTAGAATTAATACCGTTTGAGTCTCCAAAGAATGGGCGTACAAATTAAAAGCATCATTGTATTTGCGATAGAAGATATTAGATTCTTCAATGCTTTAGTTCATATACAGCATCTCCAGTAAAAACTTAAAAGTTATCTTTTCAGTGACTCGACAAATAATAACTTTAGGATGACATTCATCTATAAGTTGACGTAGCAGCACCTCGACTTTTCAACGCACCACTCTCTATATTCATTGAATGTTTCAAATCCCTGTCATCTTAATGAATTGATATTCCATTTAATTGATGAGTCTATTTTAAAATTGATTGCTAGCATGTTAATTTTGAAACCAATACTTTTGTAAAAGCACGTATGAAACAAAATGCTCGCACTTTCCATTTTTTCCAATCTAAATTGTAGTAGTACCACAAAAACACTATTTTCTGTTATATGAGTGTCCAACTCCATCAAAATCCTCTCATCCCACGAGATGCGGTATTAATTAGGCTTAAACTAAGCTCTCATAAAAATCATCATGAGCTTTCATCACCTATTCCCCCATTCATCCACCAAAACCATACTTCTGATTTAGGATTTTACCATGTCCTGAAAGACACATTATAAATTCTTCTGTTACCATTATTCTTATCCTCATTATTTAAGTAGATTAGTCCAATCCCTATGGTTTCTTCTTGAATTACACCTTTTTCTTGGCCTAATTTTATCGCCAATTGTTGCAAACTTTAGCTAGCTCTGGATGACCGCAATAATTTTAAACTACGAATGATGCGAGAAATTTTCTCACTTTTCATGCCCAATATTGCGTAGCCAAACTTTTACGTTCAGTTAATTCAGGTTTAGGATGAAAATTGGATTATGTTCACGATATAAATAGAGAAGTAATCCAGAATAAAATCAATAGAATGTAAATATTTATTTTGAATTGCTTCATTTCTCAATAAAAATATTCGGTCTTTTCTCATTAAAAAACTGGCACTGAACGATTCCATTTGGAACTTTCAGTAACAGGTAAAAAGCCAAGGAAATATATAAATAAGCATCACTAACCATTCTTTTTGGCATTGCCCACATATCTTGCAAAGATAAATTATGTTGGCTTTTTCTTTTGTTCTAAATAAATTCAATTACTGGATGCATACGTTTCCCGTTAATTCATCAGTCATACAGTATAGCAATATAAAACTGCTATTTATGTGAAAAAGTGCGGTCAGTTTTCTATGATTTTTTAATTTTCTCCAATAACTCTGCTACTACCTTCGGAACGCCCTCACCCGCTTTTTCTTTGATTGCAATCACTTTCTTACGGACAAATCCTGTATTTGGATTAGGATCGATCAAATAGATAAGTGAACCATATGGAGCGAGATTTACCAATCCATTAGCTGGATAAACCTGTAATGAAGTGCCAACAACAATCACAATATCTGCCCTTTTTCACTAACTTTTCTGCTTTAGGAAACATGGGTACATTTTCCCACAAAAAGACTATATGTGGACGCATTGGATGACCGTGATTATCCTTATCCTCTAATAGTTGATCCCCCAAACATGGAACAATGTAATCGGTATTAAAAACTGCTACGAGCTTTTATTCAATTCACCATGTAAATGGAGTACGTTAGTACTTTCCTGCCTCTCATGTAAATCATCCACGTTTTGAGTGATTATGAACTTCATAAAACGCTTCCAATTCAACCAAAAGCCAAAGTGTGCTGCATTAGGCTCTGCTGCTTGAGCATTACGACGTCGTTCATTATAAAAACGCCAATACTTTTGCACGGTTTTTCTTTTAAGGCTTCAGGCGTGCAAACTTCTTCTACTTTATGCCCAGCCCACGCCATCTTCCGCTCTAAAAGTAGAATACCACTCGGCACTAATTCCAGCGCCCGTTAATACCACGCAAATTGGTTTATTTTTTTCTGTCATTTTTCACGCTCCTCCTAAAAATTTCATCAACCTGTCTATCTCTCGCCATCATGCCAAAAATATTCCCCTGCTTTATAAAGAGGTTGATAAGCATAGCTTTCAATGTGCAAGAATGGCTTACCTGAAAGGCATTGGAAATATTGTTTTAGCTGTGATTTTGCGCGTAATAACACGTCATATTCGGCTTGAATATGAGCACATTAGCTTCAATACGTATTTTTAAATTCATCACTGAGATAAGGGCTGATAATTAAATAGACCGTTTTGTGATTCTGTTGCTGTTTCATCCGCATAAACACATGCCAAATTAAATACTTGCCATTTGTAGCGATCGGCAAAAGCACCAATGACTCGGCTTTGCTCTTCATTTTCAACTCTGCACGAGGGCGGCTGATCAAACAATCTTGCAAAATATCACTTGGCGTAAAAGGGCCACAGTCCAAATAAGATAGTACGCAGTTCCAGTTAGCAAATTGTTCCGTACCAAAATGTAAGTGTTTACCTGAATTTATCCGCGCCATTTTTAGTGCGATCATCAATTAAATAATCGCCTTGGTTCAGGTTTTTATGGTGAGATAAAAATTAACCGCTTGTATAATGCCGAGCCTTTTTCTTCGCCGAAAATAACGCTGAATCCATTTTACTTTATCGCTCCAAGCTGATGGATTATGCCAAGGAGCGGTAGAAAGTGCGTAAATATGATATTTCTTCATCAATTTATGAACCGCAGAAATCGCGTTTGGCATGGGTTCCATTAAGCTGAAAAATGCCCTCGACTTCATCATATCGACCCCTTCATACTCTTGCTTGGTTTTTCTCATCTAATTTTTGCAATACCAGACGGAAATCAACCATCACATTATCCCATATCAATATAAACAATTTTTCTTCATTTTTAATGCCCTCTCTGTTGATGGCTTAATGATAAAAAGATGAAGCGACAATTTATGTCGTTAGGTATTTTCGTCTAAATAAGTGCGGTCAATTTCTTGGTAATCTTCACCAAAATGGGACAATCCACCACTCCAGCATGGCGCTCTCAATCACGGTAGCGGAAATTTCATATTCAGAGCCACAATCTTTTACCGTTTGATCGGTTGATAATGGTGTTTCTGTAAAAATCCACCTGTTTTTTTATCAATACGGAAAGTTAAACGAATCTTTTCTACCCGAACTAAAACCAAATTTTTTGGCTTTCAACATAAGCTTTTTAGATTAAATTTCGGGCGTTCAAATTGCATTGTGCTGACATTCACTTCAAGTAAACGATGCAAGGCTAAATGTAAAAATATCGCCATGTCATACTCTGCCACCACATAACTGCTAGGGCCTTGCTGAACAAGAGCTAGATGGCTAACTTTTAGCCTTATGTTCTTTTGCCGTGAATACTACGATAATGCACTTGTAAAAATCGGTTTTTGATAAAGTGCGGTACTAATTTGCTTGAAAAATTTCAGGATCAATTTTTGCAGGCAACAATGGCTGACTAGTTGGTGCAATAGCCACTTTATTGAGCCATTCTGAGGGCTCCCTTTTTTATGTGGTTCATAAGCAAGATTGTAATCCGCTTGTTTAAAGAACCCCTCCATCGATTGCATAATATTGGCAGGTAAAATGCCAGCTAAATATTGCTTTTGCCAACATCAACACTAACGATTGTTGTTCGTTTAAAATGGCATATCTAAGCCTTTTTCGCATCAGGCTTTCCAACGATAGCTATAGGGCTTTATCATTGGTATTGCAGTCAATTTCAAACTGCTCACATAACGTATTCAATGCACGCTGAATACTGCGTAAATCACGCTCAATGCCTAATGCGAGCAATTTCTCTCGCAGTTCTAATGAGCTAATGGAATAGTTTTTCGGAATTAAACCGTAATAGTTCGAGATGGAAATTTTTAGGAAGATGATTCAGACATAATTGCCTCATAAATAAAAATATTTTCTTTAATCATATAAAAATCGGGCAATTTTTAAACCGCCCGATTTGTTTCTATTTTTTGACCGCACTTTATGCTTTTGCGGTATCAATACGTTCGAATGACAACACTTTATTTTTCTAACTGACGGAGTAATAAAGGTAGCAATACCAGTAATGATGAGATAAATACCGCCTGCAATACCGTAGATAGTTAGTGCATCATATTCTGTGCCGTAAAGTTGGCGGGCATATCCCATGATATCCATGATCGTAATGGTAGAAGCTAATGCTGTACCTTTTAAATACCAAAGATAATTTCATTGGTATAAGACAGGGAGCGCACGTTTTTAACGCATAAGGAATGAGGATTTTTAAAGTCTGCATACGACTCTAAACCTAATGCCGCACAGCTTTCCCATTGACCTTTAGAGATCGCTTTTACTGCCCCATGGAATAACTGGGTTGAATAAGCCGCACTATTCAAAGCTAAAGCTAATGCTGCACAGAACCATGCGTTGGAGAATAATCCCCATAATGGGCTGTCCACCAACCATTGGAATTGGCCTGGGCCTGCATAAATTAAGAAAAATTGCACTAAAAGTGGAGTGCCTGTAAATAAAACAAGGAACAAATTGACCGCACTTTTCACCAATTTATTGCCGATAGAAAGCAAGAAGGTTAGCCCTAATGCTAAGAAAAAGGCAATAAACAAAGACACAACTGTAAGCAACAGGCTAGTCGGAATGCCTTGAGCAATCACTGCTAAATACTCTTGAAACATTATTCGACTCCCCGTTCAAATCGAGTGAAACGTAATTCTAATTTGCGAATACCCGCTTGGCTGATCAAGGTAATCACTAAATAAATTAATGCTGCAATGCCATACCAAGTGAAAGGCTCATGGGTATTTGTATTGATGTATCCTGCTTGACGCATTAAATCATCTACCCCCGATTAATGACACCAACGCGGTATCTTTTTAATAACACGAGCCATTGATTGCTTAAAGCCTGGTAAAGCATGTCGCCATACTTGTGGCATAATTAAATTGATGAAGGTATAAGGACGGCTTAAGCCCTAAACGCTGCACCTGATTCCCACTGCCCTTTTGGAATGGCTTGGATCGCACCACGTAAGGTTTGTGAAGCATAAGAGCAAAAAAATCAAAGACAATGCAAATACACCACAACCAAAGGCGCTGAATTCAATATACTCGCCCGTTAGCATTTCTACGACTTGGGTTGAACCAAAAATAAATCAGTAGTACCACTAAAGATTTCTGGCAAACCACGTAATAAAGCAATGATAATCGAAGCTGGTTTTGCAATAAATGCATATTTATTGGCTTCTAAGGCGGTAAAATAATGCTGAGTAATAAACCGACAATTAGCGAGCAAATAGCAAGCCCTAAGGTCATTAGGGCTGCATGTCCAATTAATGTAAGATAATCATAAAACATAGATTATTTTGTCATCCATTTGTCATAGATTTTTGGTATTCGCCGTTTGCTTTTCACCGCTTCCAAACCTTTATTTCAAGCTTTCACACTCTTTGCTTGATTTATTTACCAGCGATACCTAAACCATTACCGAAATATTTTTTTGTCAGTCACTTTCTCGCCAACAAATTGAATTTCAGGCTCTTTAGAAATCATATCAGACTAACACGGCAGTATCACCGAAGATGATATCAATACGACCATTTTTTTAAGTCTAAGATTGCATCTTGTAAGCTTGCATAAGCTGCATTATATTGTTTGCTTTCTGCTGCAGTATATTGTTGGAATGTTGTTCCGTTTTGAACACCAATTGTTTTTGCTGAAGCTAAATCTGCTTTACCTTTTAAACGCTACATAACTTGCTGTGCTATCATAATACGCATTAGAGAAATGACACTTGTTTTTGCACGCGCTTCAGTAATATCCATTGCAGAAATTGCTGCATCAAAACGTTTTAGCTTTCAAGCTTGGAATTAACGCATCAAAAGATTGGCTTTTTGAAATGACAAGTTGCTTGATTTTCTTACAAATTGCATTCGCCACATCCACATCAAAAACCGATGATTTCACCTTTTTTTCATTCTGTTGTTTCAAATGGCGGGTAGCTAGGCTCCATCGCGAAAAGTGATTTCTTGTGCATTTGCAGCAAAAGCTGAGCCCATTAACATTGCGGTTAAAAGTAATTTTTCATGTTGTGTTTCCTTATTCTGAGTGTGAAAGATATTGTTTAAATTGTTCGGTTTTTGGATTATCAAAGCAATCTGCACTGCCCATTTCAATAATCTTACCTTGTTCCATATAGACGACCTTAGTCGCCACTTTTTGTGCTACGTTCACTTCGTGGGTCACAATCACCTGAGTAATACTGTTTGTTGAAGTTCTTTAATGATATCAACAACTTGAGCTGTAATCTCAGGATCCAGTGCTGCCGTTGGTTCATCAAACAACAACACTTGTGGTTTCATCATTAATGCTCGAGCAATGGCTACACGTTGTTGCTGACCGCCTGATAAGTGAAGAGGAAAACGATCGGCATGCTTTCTTCCAAACGTAAACGTTTTTAAAAGTTCTAATGCATCTTTTTCGCTTCTTCTTCGCTAATGCCTAATACTTTTTGAGCGCTTTCAATCAGGTTTTTCAATCACCGTTAAATGCGGCCAAAGATTGTATTGTTGAAATACCATGCCAACATCTTGACGAAGTTGACGAATGGCTTTCGGATTATTATTCGCTTGAGACAAATCAAAATGGTTATTCGCAATATGCAATTCACCAGAAGTTGGCACTTCTAATAAATTTAATGTACGGATTAACGTACTTTTTCCCTGCACCACTTGGTCCCGAGTAACACCACGGTATCGCCTTCTTGTGCATCAAGATTGATATCAAACAATGCCTGTGATGAACCATAAAAGAAATTCAAATTTTTTAACACTAATCGCCATACTAAGTTTACTGCTATCCTCTGATTGATTCGTAAGAATGAATAAATATTACTTTTTAGTGATTATTTATGCAAGTGTTTTTATAAAAAAATCCCAAAAACTTTTTGGGATCTTTAAATCATTGAATTTTAAACCGCACTTATCATGTATTAGGCCTCTTTTCGCCATCTCAAATTCAACTAGCATCATTAAAAATATGGATCACTTTGATGTGAATTTCTTGAATACGATCTGCATAACCAAAGTGTGGCACACGAATTTCAACATCCGCTGAGCCTGCCATTTTTACCGCCATCTTTTACCTGTCATCGCAATCACTTTCATACCTTTTTGCTTTTCGCTGCTTCGATCGCATTTTAAGATATTTTTAGAATTGCCCGATGTCGATAATCCAAATAAAACATCGCCTTCTTTACCCACTGCTTCAACAAAGCGAGAGAATACATATTCATAACCAAAGTCATTACTTACACAGCTTAAAATGACTCTACATCAGAAATCGCAATTGCAGGATAACCTGGACGATTTTCACGATAACGACCAGTTAGTTCTTCAGCAAATGCATAGCATCACAGTGAGAACCACCATTACCGCAAGATAATACTTTACCGCCATTTTTAAAGCTTTCTGCCAATAATTTAGCCGCTTTTTCAATAAGTTTGATGTTGTTATCATCTGAAACAAAACTTATTTAGTACGTCTTGTGCTTCCACAAGCTCAGCTTTAATTTGATCAAAAATACATTTTATTCTCCTTAAAAATTAAAAATTCGAAAATCGCGTTGGCATTGTATAGCGTTCATTTCAAATAATCTAGCGCTCTTTTCTTATCTCTCATTTTTTTCAGCTTACTTCATTATTTTTGCGATACGAATCACAGATTCAATTAAAACGCTGTAAAAATGACCGCACTTTTTAAACTCACAAATTTAAAAAGGAAACATCATGAGAGCGATTTACTTATTACTTTTGCCTCTATTCAGCCAAATAACCTGGGCGAATGAGCGTGATTTAATGCTATTAGCACCTATGAGAAACCAAGATGTTCAAGGTTGGGTAATGTCTGAAAAAAATTAGATGGGGTACGAGGTTATTGGGATGGCAAAACATTATTAAGTCGTCAAGGACTGCCCTTGCCCGCACCGACCTATTTTACCGCTCAATTTCCGCCTTTTGCCATTGATGGTGAGATATTTAGTGAACGTAATCAATTTGAAGAAATTGCTCTATCACGAAAATCCTTTAAAGATGATAATTGAGCAAAATTAACACTTTATGTTTTTCGATGTGCCTAATGCCATCAGGCAAATCTCTTTGAACGTCTCAAAACCTTAGAAGATTATTTGAAAGAACACCCTACACCTTATATCAGATTATTCCGCAAATTCCGATACGAGATAAAACACATTTATTCGAGTATTTGCATGAAATTGAAAGGAAAAAAGGTGAAGGTGTTGTGTTACGTAATCCTAATGCGCCTTACGAAAGAAAACGCAGTACACAAATTTTAAAGTTAAAAAGCACTTATGATGAAGAATGCACTGTGATAGCACATCACAAAGGAAAAGGACAATTTGAGAATATACTCGGATCGCTCACCTGTGAAAATCATCGTGGAAAATTCAAAAATCGGTTCAGGATTTAATCTGAGTGAGCGCGAAAAATCCACCGCCTATTGGTAGCACGATCACCTACAAATATCGTGGATTAACTAATTCTGGAAAACCTCGTTTTGCTACTTATTGGCGAGAGAAAAATAAGAGCGGTCAAAAACATCGCTATTTTTTTGACCGCTCTTTATGTTTAATAACTCAATTATAGGTGTTGATTAATAAACGCCGCTAATTGATTTTTTGGTAATGCACCGACTTGTGTTGCAACAAGTTGGCCATTTTTGAAAAGTAGTAAAGTAGGAATACTACGTACACCAAATTGACCAGCCACTAATTGGTTGTCATCGACGTTGATTTTAACGATTTTTGCTTTACCTGCAAATTCAGGTGCGATTTCATCTAAAATTGGCGCAATCATTTTGCAAGGGCCACACCAAGGTGCCCAGAAATCCACTAATACTGGGATATCAGATTGCACAACGGCAGTTTCAAAATCTGCATCATTAATATGTAATACTTCGCTCATTTTTGTTTCCTTATTTAATAAGGTGCTGACGAATCAACACCTAACGTTAATTGATGTTATGCATAATAGCACAAGGCATATTGAATTGCACAGATTAGTCCGATTGATAAAAACTAATTATTTAAGTTGTGCAAACGCCTGTAATAAATCGGCTTTGATGTCTTCCACATCTTCTAAACCAACAGAAAAACGCACAATGTGTTTGTAATACCACGAGCGACGCGTTCTGCTTCTGGAATATCCATATGGGTTTGGGTTGCAGGATAGGTAATAAAAGCTTTCTGTACCGCCCTAAAGACTTTTCTGCAAAGGTAATCAACTTGATTGATTTTAAGAACGTATTTACCCAATTTTCATCTTTTCAAACGGAAAGACAGCATACCGCCTTTTGTTTTGGATATATACACTATCAATTTGTGGCTGTTCGCGTAAAAATTCTGCAATCGCCTTTCGCATTATCTTGATGGCGTTTCATACGTATGAAAGGGTTTTCATACCACGCACGGTTAACCAAGAATCAAATGGCGAAAAGTACTGCACCTGCACCATTTTGAATATAGGCGATACGATCACAAAGTTCTTGTCCTTTCGCAATAATCAAGCCCACTAAACTATCATTATGACCTCGCAATATATTTTGTACCACTGTGAATCACAATATCCGCGCCTAAATCTAATGGACGAGATAGTACAGGAGTTGAAAAGTATTATCCACAATCATTAACTAAAGTTGTGTTTTTCGCTAATTTTCGCAAATTTCTGCCACATCACATTCTTCCATTAATGGATTTAGATGGGGTTTCAATAAAAATCGCTTTTTGTATTCGCTGTAATAGCGCTTCAATTTCAGCTAAAGAAGCGGTATTCACATAAACAGGTTTTACGCTGTTGTTATTTTTATAGGCAAAATCCAATAAACGATAAGTTCCCACCATATACATCACTTGACACAATCCATTCATCAGGGCCTTTAAATAAAGTTCATCAGCACTTGAATTGCCGCCATACCCGAAGCGAAAAGCAAAACCACGATCACCATTTTCTAATTTTGCATCGGTATCTTCCAAAACACTACGCGTTGGGTTTTTCGTGCGCGTATAATCAAACCCGTACTTTCACCAATCCCATGGTGGCCATAAGCTGTTGAAAGATAAATTGGCGTTGAAAACTGCACCAGTGCGCTCATCACTGCGATTTCCCCGCTTGGGCTAATAATGTATCGATAGAATATTGTTGTGTCATAATTTACCTCTAAAACATGCAAAAACTTTGACCGCACTTTTCTTTATTTAATGGCGAGCAAAACGCTCCAATTTTTGTCATAAAACCCACTCACGATAAAAAGTAGAAATTGAAAAACTCTGCTAAAATTATATTCTTGTGTCAAATTTTGCTGTAATTTCAACCGAAACGAAGATTTTTCAACATTTGAATCAGATCTTCGATTGACAGAATTTCAAAATTCCGTCAAAATGCACCGCACTAACAGCGTATGCGGGAATAGCTCAGTTGGTGAGCACGACCTTGCCAAGGTCGGGGTCGCGAGTTCGAGCCTCGTTTCCCGCTCCAAACTAACGGCGTGTTAGCAAAGCGGTTATGCACTGGATTGCAAATCCATGTAGCTCGGTTCGACTCCGGGACACGCCTCCATAACCACGCAGTTAGTTAATCACTCGATGCCCGAGTGGTGGAATCGGTAGACACAAAGGATTTAAAATCCTCGCCTTTCGAGGCGTGCCAGTTCAAGTCTGGCTTCGGGCACCATCTAATTTCAAACCAATAATCAATACCTAGTCCAATCACTTTAATTTTTAAAAACTTATTTTATTAGTTATTTGCTGTATGAGTTTTCTACGAAAATTATTGTTTCTATTCTTTATTGTTTTCTTATTCCATTACTGCTCAAACTTAGTTATCCGTCTAACTTTTTACTATCAAGCTAAATAGCATACAGCTAAAACAAAGAACCGCTCTCATCACAATAAATTTGTTCTTGTTTTATTCTGAATTGAGATATAGAATCTATCCAAACTTTAGTCGAGGGTGCCAAGATGGCTGAGATGATACCCGTGAACCTGAAACAGTTAGCACTGACGTAGGAAACTAATATGCCAAAAATACTTTTCATTCTTCATATCTATTTTCAATCCTTTTTTTCTCAAAGCCTTTAGTTATTAATCAGTAAGGTTAATACTATGGTGCATATTCAGGATCTTAGTCTTGCTTTTTGGTAAGCAGGTACTATTTAAACACCTTGACTTAACGCTTTTTGCCTAATGAGTGGGTGAGTTTACTTGGCTGTTCTGGTGTAGGTAAATCAACGCTTTTAAGATTAATTGCAGGGCTTGAAATACAAGGGAAGATTCAAGGTAATATCATCTTTCATCCTAATATTCGAGTGGCATGGCTACCACAAAAAGATACCCTTTATCCCTGGCTTTCAATTATTGATAACGTCCAATTAGAAAACGTACTATTCGGGAATAAATCTGCAAAAACAACTCTTCAGCAAAAGCACTACTTGAACAAGTAGGCATGTCAGAACATCTTCATAAAAAGCTGTGCTCAATTATCTGGAGGACAGAAACAACGAGTAGCTCTCGCTCGAGTATTAATGCAAAACGCTGATTTAGTTTTACTTGATGAACCTTTCTCTGCCCTTGACGCGATTAGTCGTTACCAATTACAAAACTTGGCCTATGAACTATTAAAAAATAAATCAGTGTTATTGGTTACACATGATCCTCAAGAAGCATTACGCTTAAGCCAGCGTATTTTTGTATTACGCTCACCGCAGTCTAATCAACCAGCATTATCTGATGTCATAAAACCTGAAGGTAAAGCACCACGAGAACTTAACCAAGAAAAATTTGTGGATGCTCCAACAGCAATTATTAAATGAGTTATTAGAGGGAAAAAGATGAAACTTAGCCTTCTTAAACCACTCTTTATTGGAATTATATTGCTGTGTCTCTGGCAACTTATTGGCGTATTAGGTGATTTTTCCTCATTACATATTTCCTTCTCCACAATCCGTGTGGCTGCAATTGACTTCAATTCAGAACTACTTTGGCAACATACACAAATCACCTTAATTGAAATTGGCTTAGGGCTGCTACTGGGTTTATTTTCGGATTGTCATCAGCCCTGTTACTCTTTTTCACCCTAAAAACATCATCATACTGTTACCAGTTTTAGTGATTTCTCAAGCGATTCCTGTTTTTGCCATCGCCCCAATACTCGTACTTTGGCTGGGTTATGGCATGCCATCAAAAATTGTTATGGCCATACTCATTATCTATTTTCCTGTAACCGCAGCTTGTTACGATGGATTACGCAACACGCCTACAAAGCTTGGCTCGATCTCGCCAAAACGTTCAAAACCCTCCCTTTGCGTTTATTACTCAAAAGTGCGATTTACCCTGCCGCATTGCCTGCATTTGCATCAGGCTTTCGCATTGTTGTTTCAGTCGCCCCAATTGGCGCTGTAATCGGAGAATGGGTGGGTTCATCAGAAGGACTTGGCTATTTGATGATTCACGCGAACGCTCGTATGCAGGTAGATTTAATGTTTGCCGCGTTGCTGATATTAGTGGCAATTTCACTTTGTTTATATTTCAGCATTGATTGGCTATTACGCCGTTTTTATTTTGGCACGTTTAACACTTCATGACAAAAGGAGACAAAAATGAAGAAAAATCATCCGTTATTTCAGCCTTGTAATTGGACTCACCACCAGCTTTTTCCAGCTTGGCAAAAGAGAAAATCAGCTTAATGCTTGATTGGTATGTGAATCCTGACCACGCAGCAATCATCGTGGCACAACAAAAAGGCTTTTTTGAGAAAAATAACTTAGACGTCGAAATTATCGAACCAGCCGATCCATCGTTACCGCCTAAATTGGTTGCCGCAGGAAAAGTGGACTTAGCTATTAATTATCAACCTCAACTTTATCAACAAGTTTCAGAAGGATTACCTTTAGTAAGAGTGGGATCTCTCATTTCTAGTCCATTAAATAGCGTTGTGGTGCTCAAAATAGCAACATCAAAACACTTGCCGATCTGAAAGGTCAAAAAGTAGGCTATTCAGTTAGTGGCTTTGAAGATGTGTTGCTCGACACAATGCTTCGCTCTATTGGACTCAGCAATCAAGACGTAAAATTAGTAAAGTGAATTGGTCACTTTCCCTTCTCTTTTTAACAGGGACAAGTCGATGCGGTTATCGGAGCATTTCGTAATTTTGAACTGAATCAGATCCATTTAGAAAAACAAGAAGGCGTGGCATTTTTCCCAGAACAATATGGTGTGCCAGCTTATGATGAATTGATTTTAGTGGCGAACAGAAACAATCTTGCCTCTAAAAAAATTTCCGATTTTTTGACCGCACTTGAACAAGCTACAACCTACCTACAAAACAACCCAAATGACGCATGGCAAGCATTTGTGAGCTATAAGTCAAAAGAACTCAATACAGAATTAAATCAATTAGCGTGGAAAGATACCTTGCCTTTACTCGCAGCTAAACCTCGTCAATTGGATGTCCAAACGTTATCAACAAATGGCGGAGTTTATGCATCAAAAAGGCTTGATTCCAAAAAGCACTAGAATTGAAAGACTATGCCATCGAATTACAGTAAGGAAAATGATGATTAACCAACTCATTCAGCAAGCGCAACCTTATTGGAAGCAATATGTTGAGCATGAATTTGTGCAACAACTTGCAAAAGGCACCTTACCAAAAAGCTTGTTTTCAACACTATTTAAAACAAGATTACCTCTATCTTTTTCCATTATAGCCGTGCTTTTGCCTTAGGCGTGTTCAAGGCGAGAAATTTTGCCGAAATGGACATGCCGCGTAAAACGCTCGACATTCTTTGCCAAGAAATCCAATTACATTTGGATTACTGCCGACAATGGGAAATCAGTGAACAGGAAATATTCCAAACACCAGAAAGTGCGGCATGCATTTCTATACACGTTACCTGCTTGATTGTGGAATGACGGGCGGCTTACCAGAGTTATATGCAGCCGTTACGCCTTGTGCTTTGGTTACGCACAAGTCGCCCGCTACATCACAGAAAATTATCCAAAACGACCAAGCAATCCTTATCAAGCATGGATTGACGCATACTCAGTACTAGAATATCAACAAGCTGCACAAGAAACTGGTTGATTTTTCTGACCGCACTTTGTGAACCACTTAATGATGCTCAATTCGCTCAGTATCCAACAAATTTTTACTACAGCTACTCGAATGGAAATCGGATTTTGGCAAATGGGATTGGATTTATCATAAAAATAAAGGCGTGAAATGAAATCTATTTATTTATCAAAAATTCGTGAGCAAAACCCGCTTATTCATAACATAACCAACATTGTTGCGGCAAATTTTAGTGCCAATGGTTTACTTGCATTAGGTGCGTCACCATTGATGTCAGCGAACATAGAGGAAATGGTTGAGGTGCCCAAAAATCAGCCAAGCATTGGTCATCAATATCGGCACGCTTATCGGTAAAGAACGAGAGGCTATGTTATTAGCAGGTAAAACCGCTAATTCAATAGGTATTCCTGTCGTGCTTGATCCTGTCGGAGTGGGTGCTACTAGCTACCGACGAGAAACTATCCGTCAGTTACTGTCTGAAGTGAAATTTGCCTTAATTCGTGGTAATGCAGGTGAACTAGCTACGATTGCTGGTGAAGACTGGCAAGCAAAAAGGCGTGGATGCAGGGACAAGGTAAAACGAATCTACAAGAAGTCGCTCAACGTGTTGCTCAACGCTATGACTGTACAGTATTGATTAGTGGAGATGTCGATATTATCAGTGATGGACAACAAACGGCCACAGTCCATAATGGAACTCCGCTATTTCCAAAAGTCACCGCATCGGGTTGTTTATTAAGTGCAGTATGCGCAGCATTTTTAGCTGTTGATGAAGGTAAACATTTTTCAGCAACAATCGAAGCCTGTGCAGCTTACACCATTGCAGGGGAGATTGCGGCTAAAAACCTAACCACGCAAGTCGGTCAGTTCCAAATTCGCTTTACTTGATGAATTGGCTGCCTTTAACACCTGATTTAATAGAACAAAAACGCGGAGGTGAAATATGTCTAACATCCACAAAGCATTGACTATTGCTGGTTCGGACAGTGGCGGCGGCGCTGGTATTCAAGCCGATCTCAAAACCTTTCAAATGCAGGGCGTATTTGGCACTTCAGTGATTACTGCTGTCACTGCACAAAACACACTTGGCGTATTTGATATTCACCCTATTCCACTGAAAACAATTCAAGCACAACTAGAAGCGGTAAAAATGACTTTCAGATTGCAAGTGCCAAAATTGGTATGCTTGGTACAGCAGATATTATCGAATGCGTTGCTGATTTCTTTAAAGAAATCGTCCATTCGGCACATTGGTTCTCGATCCCTGTCATGATTGCGAAAAGGTGGAGCGCCATTATTGCAACAACAAGCGGTATCCGCATTAATCAAACATTTATTGCCACTTGCCGATGTGATTACCCAAATATTCCTGAGGGCAGAAGCTTTTAACAGGCATCAAAATTTCTGATACAGCCAGCATTCAACAAGCTGCGTTAGACTTGCAAAAACAAGGCGCAAAGAATGTGATTATTAAAGGCGGACATTCGCTCAATTCACAAAAGTCAGCAATGCCAAGATTGGATCCTTTACAAAATGGTGAACATTTTGTTTTTAGAAAAGCCTGCGTTTCGATACACCACATACTCATGGCACGGGTTGTACTTTTTTTCAGCCTGTTACAGCAGAATTAGTCAAAGGCACACCGTTAAAAAGTGCGGTGAAAACAGCTAAAGATTTTTATTACGGCAGCTATTTCTCACCCATTGAATATTGGTCATGGACATGGACCAACAAATCATTGGGCTTACAGTCGCCTTTAAGATTGAAAAGATGAAAAATATTCAAGAAATTTTACCGCTCTATTTTTGTAGCAGGCACACAAGATTGCCGACATTTAGGTGATAATCCAGCTGATAACGCTTTCTGTTCTTAGACAAGCTTTAGAAGGTGGCATTACCTGCTTTCAATTTCGCGATAAAGGCAAATTCTCATTAGAAAATTCGCCAGATGAGCAACGAGCCTTAGCCATTAAGCTGTCGAGATTTATGCCGTCAATATGATGTGCCATTTATTGTTGATGACAATGTTGATTTGGCATTAGAAATTGAAGCGATGGGGTTCATGTTGGACAAAGCGATACGCCTGTAAAAACGATTCGAGCAAGAAACCATAAGCCTCTGATTATTGGTTGGTCCATTAACCGCTTAGATGAAGCAAAAATCGGAGAGGGATTATCTGAAATCGATTATT
>BNJU01003921.1_pt1 | contig 60275 bp, 107 predicted proteins | sample 8539281 | NCBI WGS metagenome assembly BNJU01 (sample SAMD00202456, study PRJDB9452) | human saliva metagenome | isolation source: human saliva | place: Japan
GCTGTATCGTGAGAAAAGATTGTTTTCGAGCAACGAAGCTGTAATAAGTACAGTCCATCTTTCCATACATCCGGAGAACAATAAATTCCATGTGAAATACGCTCATAATTATATTTTTCTACAAATTTTTGCTAAAGTCGTTTTAGAAATTCCTTTACTGATGACTTCAAGTTCTTAATACTCCATTACCCGCAGTTGAAATTTCCCAATCTGTTCTAACTGGTTCATGAACTCACTTCCTTTCACGCTCTTATTATATATAATATAAGCGTAAAAAGTAAACTTATAGCTAAAAGAACCAGTGCAGTCCGAAGACCACACCGACCATCATCTTATCTTTCCGTTTCTTTTGACGATTCCTGCTTTACTTTTTGGCTTTTTCTTTTGTGGAGAGAAAAAGATGACGGGTTATTGACCTTTTGCATTTGCCCGGTGAAGTTCCTTAGCTACTGCTACAGTTTTTCCTGCAGACGAAGTCTACTCATCCACGCAAAGAACCTTCCGCTACTACAAAAGATCAAAGCCAACATAAACAAGAAAAGACTTCGTGAAATCATACTGCCTGCTGTACTCCCCTGCGCAAGTACATTTCCCAACTCTTTAAGCAGCTTTTCCGGTAAAGGCAAAGTTGGAAGAAATAGGATTGAGCCTGTAAGACTACCCTCATGATTCCTAAGATGAAAGCGCAAGGCCATGAAGAAAAATGTATATCCTGCAAAGCCGCCCTGAAAAATCCAAGCAAAAATCCGTCCAAAATAGCTTAGAAGAAAAAGATTCCTTTGAGGCTACAGCTTTCATAGAAAAAGACCTCGTATTTTTCTTTGTATTTTCTATCCTGCCAAAAAGCCGATAAGACCAAAAAGAAAAGACCGAGAGCCAGTAAGGAATATTCAAAAACAGAACCATGAGAGCCTCCTTTCTACTGTTCGAAAGATCATAGGTAAAATCGAGAGCGCACAGGTCAGTCCAAAGGCAAGGCACTGCATGGCGCCATGGATTACCTGGGTAGACTCCTCCACACCGGTTTTACACCATAGAGCAAAGTGCTCACAATTTCGGAAGATCAGATTATACTCTTCCTCTCCCACCCTTTCTCTGGCCCTTTTTCACCGTCTCTTCCGGAGAAAAAATCCGGTACTCCTTGGTATTGGCAAAGGGCAGTTTATCTCCGGAATACAGCTTCTCGGATTGGTAAATCTTTATCGGAAGCTTTTCCTGAAAATGCAGATAAAAACACTCGCCTCCATCCTTTATAAACTCCGAAAAATCCGCCTCATGAATACAAATCGGTCCTAAGAAGTCGCTGCCATCTCCGGCATAGTGAATCACCCTTCCATTTCCAATATAAATCCCATAATGCTCATAGCCCGGTCTATGCACAGCGATCACATCTCCCGCTTCCAGAAAATCTCCCTTGGCAAGCCTTTCCAGCCTTGCTTCCATAGCCTCTTTACTGCCAATCGCTTTCTGCACAGAAGCGCTATCCACAATTCTGTATCGATTGGACAGACGGTCTTTTTGCAGGCAGAAGCCTTGAAGCTCTTGAGCATTTTTCCCCAGTCTCCCTTTTCGCTAATGATTCTTGGGAGCTGACCTATTCCATCCCCTATCTGCTCCCCCTATATCCTTTAATTCCGGCCCCAAATCCTCCAGAGATTCCTCTATCCCTTCTGAAAGCTCTTCCTTCGCTCTATCCATGTCTTCCAAAAGTTTCCGGAAATCGTTTCCAGTTCATCCTCCCAATTCTCTTCCATATAGGATAATCCCTCTCTATCGTATCGCTGAATTCCGATAGATTCTCGCAAAACTCCTCCATCGTAGATTGCAGCCCATCCAAAAGCTCCTCTACAGGATTCAGGCAATCTTCCCAATCTCCAAACAATAGCTTTTCCATACTCATTCTCCTTAAAAACACTCTTGTAAAACTTCTTTAATATCGGTCCGGAGTACCACCCATCCCTTTTATACAGTTCCTTCCCGAACCTGAAAGCGAGGTATAAATCTACTCTTCCCGTGGAAGATAAGATGATTTTTAGCTTTTAGAGGACAAATAATGTCATTCTACGTTTTCTTTCTAAGATTTTTATAGAGTGTAAAGGGGAATAAAAGGGTACAATCGAGTAGGAGGCGGCGACTAACCGCCGTCCTCTCACAGCACTGTACGTACGGTTCTCGTATACAGCGCTTTCAATAGTTGACGTGCACAGACTGATAGGCTGTGGCTAAATCGTAAAAGCCACTGTTTATCAGTCTTTCTTTTGTCATTGCCATGTTCATGACAACTGTATGTGTTGTAAACCAATAGCCTCGTCTGCTGTTTGCCGTTTTCCACCCTAGGTCTTGAGGAACTCCCGCATGACCCTCAGGTTTCGGTATCTGGTTCCATTTTACATTTCCATTGTTTCCATACACACATACGTATTCTGTGATAGAGCCATCCGTTGATATCATTCATGTTGCTCTTCATACTTGCTATTCCATAGTAGTTAAGCCACCCTCTTGCGTATACCTTGATTCTTTCTAGGCTCGGCTTGATTGACTGACAGCGCTTACGGGAAGAAAGCTCTTTCAGTTTCGACTTAACTTCTCCCAAGACTTTGCATGAACTCGGACATATATGCCACTTCTGTTCCTTCCCAGTGCAAAGCCAAGGAATTTAAAATTTCGGATTGCAAATACACTGACAGTGCGGCTTTTCTCTCGATTCACTGTAAGTTTCAGTTTCTCCTCAAGATACCTCGTACTGCTCTCTAAGAGTCTCTCTGATGCCTTTCTGCTTTTCGCAAGAAGCACTATGTCATCTGCATACCTTATGCATGGGACACCTCTTCTCAAAAACTCCCTGAGTCGAACTCATTGAGGTAGATATTCGCGAGCAAAGGGGATAAATTCCCTCCTTGTGGCGACCCTTCCTCTGTTTCAATAACCACTCCATTTTCCATTACGCCACTTTTCAGATACCTCTTGATAAGTTGCACCACACGTTCATCTTTAACATTTTTCCTCAGAAGGTTGATAAGAATCTCGTGGTTGATTGTATCGAAATATTTCGATAAATCTAGAACTACCGCATATGTGTAGCCCTGTTCAGCGTACTCTCTTAATCTTAAGTATTGCTCCTTTGCGTCTCTGTTTTGGACGGTAACCGTAGCTGCCGTCTGTAAAAAGTGGCTCATAGATTGGAACTAACTGTTGTGTTATCGCCTGTTGAAGTGTACGGTCTATCACTGTTGGTATGCTAAGCTTTTCACACCACCATCTGGTTTCGAATCTCAACTCGTCTTACTGGAGACGGAGTATACTTTCCACGATAGATACGGTTAGTTAACCCTGTTGATGTTCCTGAAGATAAGGAGTACCTCTTCGATGGTCACACCATCAATTCCAGGTGTCTCCTTGTTTGCCTTCACTCTCTTATACCCGCTCTGTTAAAGTTATCTTTATGCAGTATCGCTTCTAAGAGCCTCGGCGTGCACCGCCTCTTTCTTTCCCTATATCAGATTGAATGACCTACGCGGCTTTGCGCATACCCTTCATGTTCCGCACCATCTCTTCGCGAACAGCCATTGTTTTCAATGTTTTTCATAACCAGTCATTCCTCCTTTCTCAGTCATACTTGAGACTCCTACTGATTCGGTCCTTTGTCTCTCGACTACTATGACCTCTGCTGACTTCTGTGTGTTCAGCATTGCTTTTGGACAATGGTTTACCTCTTCGAGGCACATATCACAGAGACCTCCCTAGGTACCACGTTTCTTCCTCTCCATATATCTGCCCTCATCTATCATGCATGATTCCGTGTAGTTATTGGACTTTGGCTTGTCTTGCAGTCTTATCTCATGCATAACCTCATATGAGATTTCTGTTCGTCAGACCAGAGTTTGCCCATGAGTTAGTATCTTCCTCATATCCAGCTTCCTTTCAGATTCGAGGTCACCCTCGACACCCTTGCTCTTCGGCTATATCCTTCCCACTACCGGGCGGATTCGGGACTTTAACCCGTTAGAAACGTGCGCCGCTAGGCGCACAAGAAAAAGAACCATCGCCCAATGTTTTAAAATCACTAAAACAATTGGATGATGGTTCATTCTTTACTTTTTCTTTCCCCCAAACAGAGAATTCTCCCCTTTCCCAAAGGGATCCTGAATCTTTAAGGAAATATCCGCCTTTCCTCCCAGAACAGGATGACCGCAATGGGGACAATTAAACTTCCCCACATCAGGGTTAAAGCTGTATTTCTTATGACAATGGGGGCAAATCCTCCAATCCGGTAATAGGGACATGTTCATTCCTCCTTTGATGAAAGTCAAAGTACCTTATAGCCAAAATGCCATAAATAAATTAGAACACCTTACAGCCCAAGAGACTCTTTCCACTTTTCTTCAGACCATACATCGACAGTTTCTTTCATCATATTCTACTGACACATCGTCACCGGATGCCTAATAATATTCATCTTTTCCGGATCGAATTTCTTATCTGACCTTACTGCATTAGCTACAGATAAATAGATTTCCTCAACGAAGTGTAAATCCAATACTCCATCTTCCGCTAAGTCGTTGCTCTGTCTAACTTTACCATTGTAATTAGCATAAAATACTACTTCATAGCTTGAATCTGTTCAAATGCTAGCAGTTCCACGCCTGTAAGTCCCTTTTCCTCTATTTTAAGCACTTTCATCATGAATCTGTTTTGTTCATAAATTAACCTTCTTTCACGCATTAAAATGTTCTGTATGACTTCTCACCTGTAGTTTCATTTCTGATACCTACTGTGACAGAGACAGGGAGTTGCCATCTGCATCATATTTCTTTCAAAACAGATGTGACGGAAACATCACATCCATCTTCCTCCATATCAGAAATTTCATCATTTTAGACTGTCCATATCTTCATCAGAGATTTCACCTTCTACACCTCTCAAGTAAGTCCTTAGAGCCTCCACATTATCTACCATAAGATGATTCTTTTTCCCCATCAATGGTATAAGTTCTCTCGATCTTAGACAGGCGCTTTAGAATCTCCTTCATAGATAACCCGACCACTATCTTGAACATCCTTTCCTTGTTTTTGCTTCAGCATTTCATTTTCTGACTTCTTATAGTCACCACGATTAACAGTGTCTCTCATCGGAACGATATTTTCATTTCGGATGAGCCACCAAGAACACGTGCCACCAAATGCCCACCATCGTCTCCATCTTTACGATCCTCACCACCGGATTCTGTCTGGGCATTAGTATCACGTTCATTCTCCGGTTCATACTTTGCATCTCCACCCCAAGACGTTATTCTTCCATTTTCATCCGTAGTATAGGTATATCCATTTCTTTCATACGTGGTATTAGGCATTAGCTCGCCATTCTTCTTATAAAATATTGCCATTATCATCTGTTTCATATTTGTCACCATTAATTTCATATGTAGTGTTTGGTTCAAAGCTTAATCTTTTTCAAGTTCCGATTCATCAAATCGACCGCTAGTTTTCCAGTATAATCACAATTGGACTATCAAGATCTTTTTGAAATCGTTAAGCTTATCCATTGACTTTGCTTTTTCCAAAATCTCATTATTCATATTTTTGATTACTTCATTAAATCCCATATCCATATTAAAACACTCCCCTATTGCGAAGGCTTGTTATCCAAGCCAGAGTATACTTCTTTGTAGTCATCCAGACTTTGCAGCCTCTGCTCTCATCAAACATTGTGCTGATGCCATTGCTATTCGGCGGACAAGCTTTCATTAATCTAGCGCTTTAACTTCATGTATTATTCGGTCTGTGAGCTCATCAAACTCAGATGATGTATCAACTATTGGCTTAAACCACACTTTTCCATTCAATACACCACTCACAAGTTTTTGAAAGACTCTCAAATTATCATCTTTCCAAAAGGAAAGTTCTTTGCGCAACTCATATTCATTTACAAGCTTCTTAAACAGCAGCTTGCTCTTCGTTGAAATCTCAGCTACAGCCAAATCTGCTTTAGTGTATCAATGTCAACATCAATCGGATTTTTCACCCTTGTTTTTAGTAGCAACTCTAAAGATTCTTCTTTAATCTGCCTGTAGAAATGTTTAAATGTATAACGGCATTATACTGATACAGTGCTTCTTCACATCCCTTATACTTCTGAATCTTGCATATACAGGGATCAACCCAATCATTCTGATATACAACAGCACGCCCTTTGGGAGCTTAGCAATTTCATCAAGCTGGTCATCCCGTAATCCAGCTGCTTTACCAGCTAATCGTCTATCACTTTCATCCGGAAGACGCATAATAATCTTCGTATTAGTATTTCTAATTGCAGAAACATCAACCGCACTAGGTGACTGATCAACAATTACAAACCCTTCACCATAGGGTTCTCATTTCAGCAATTGCATTGGAAATCATTTCAACAGATTTTCCAGCCAGCTTGGACTTTCGGATTCTGCTCGGATGATGTTCTCTTAAGAATGTTATGAGCTTCTTCCAAAATTGTCATATGCTTAAATGGGCTACGTTCATGGATTCTGCAGTTGACATTCTATATTCGCTTAAACGCATAATAAGGATACCCATTATTAATGATTTTGTCTCAAGAGATCCGATGCGACTTAAATCTATGACTACGTTCTTATCAAAACAAAATTTCACTGGAGATTTCTTGCGAAGCAAATATCTGTCCATTAAGCCCATTAGTTAATGACTTCACCCTTGTTACCAGAGACCCCATGTAATTGCTCTTCACTTCTTCTGAATATGCAGAACTATTGATTACTTCAACCAAAGACTCCTGAAGATCAATAAATGTAGGATATAAATCATCTCCGTATGTATTTTTTGAGGCTGAGAAATCCCATCCACAATCCTCGTATGATTTTAAAAGGGCATCTTTTAAAACAGCAGGCATAGCAGCGTACATCGGCCAACAGACATTGAATATTTCAACCAGCCGATCTACATGTTCTAATACATGAATCTTTGGAGGGAATCTAAATGGATTGATTCTAAGAAGATCTGAATATTCCGGATTTGTTCCATATACATAAACATCGGAACGATTTCCAAAAACATGTTTGTACTCCCCCTTGGCCGGTTCAATTACCATGAAATTGGCGCCTAAGTTATTGGTCTGTCTAATCAATTCATAAATAGTGTTACTTTTACCGGAACCCGTTGATCCAGTTACAAGGTATGCATAGATAGGCTTGCTTTATCAATCCTTACATCATTTGGACAAGCACTACCCATATTGAAAACTTTTCCCAGATTGATACCGGATGTGAATGACGCATGTTCATACTTAGTACTTCTTTCCCAAAGTCAGCGTGTTCAATCTACCGAAGACCACACACAGACTTTCTTGGAAGTCCCATATGTATAGCCAATTCATTTCCACTAACCATGGCACTGGGTGTTACTGATGCTTCCCTAATGCCCCGGAATACTTAAATACCGGATGCATAAAATTTTTAACATAATCGCAAATAAAGCTTTAGTCCTTGTTGGCGTACCCAAACCCCAAGAATTTATAGCAGCTATTTCTACGCCTGAATTTTCACCTCGCATAATAGCCTTATAGGTTGATGCAGCAACCTCAGATGCATATTGATCTTCTGATAGAAAATATGCTGCACATTCATACATCCCAAGACTTTCAAATTCGTCCATGCGTTCAAGCTGTTTATCAATCCGCTTAAGCATATCTTCTATAGCTTTATCATGAGCCGTTAATGTCAATGCATGCGATAGACCTTTTGCCATTGCGGTACCATATGTATATGTGTGTGCAGTCCCTTCTGTTACTCCTGTACTCTCAGAATAAGTATCTGAATTATTGAAGGATGTTGACTGACTTTCCGTACCTGATACTGCTGTGCCCAATAAACCTATTCCACCCGCAACAACGCCTCCTACCGCTAAGCTTTAATACCACCAGTTACTGGTGCTAATGCAGCGCCTAAAATTGACGCAGTAGCTGCGACACCTTTAACTACTTTTGATGCTGTGTTCTCTTTTGATATTCCAGATGTTCTGGTCTCTCCAGTAGTTTCTGATTTACTTACAGTATTAGTTGTACTTTTATTAGTTGAATTACTATTACTTTCATTCTGCGTTTCTGTGCTATTTTGTCCATAATTCAACTGCATATTAGCAAATGGGGATAATTGTGTATAGACGCTTTCTATAACCTCTTGTAATTCCTAAGTTGATCTTGGTTAGTAGTATTCTGCAATGATGATTCTCATACACTTTGTCCCGTCATTGAAAATACAAGTTTTTCTAATCCCTGCACAAATTCCTGATTGGATCTTGAATCTTCTCCTTTAATTTTAAGCAACACAAGTAACGGCAGCAATACTATTCCCTTTAATTTGATTAAGTATTCCTTCAATCTCTTCAATAGTAAAATCACGCGTTTTAATTCCTGGGAATTGCCCCACCATAGCATGTTCAACGCTATTTTTAAGAGAACTTGTCGTCTTTTCTTCGTCCATGGATCTTATACCCAGGTAAAAATCCGTCTTTTTCCCCATCGCTATCCAACACTATATATATCGAAGTATCTGAGGGATGATAACGCATTGAAAACACTCAGCAAACTTATAAGTTGCAAACCTCATCCTTTTCATAAACCATCTCATTAATCTTAAAGAATAAAAAACATTTTCTTTGATATTAGATTCAATTATCTTATTCGATAATGGTACTATTTCCAAATCTGATAGATGAGTAATATAGTTCTTTAATATTACATCATCTACCACTCTAAGAGCAGACTGATAACCTTCTATAACATTCGCATATTGAGGCACGGGCACATTTGCCTGTACTTTATTTCCATCACTCATAAGCAACCTCCTTTTTCGTTAACCGGTACTTTAACCTCTTATTTATGAAAATAATACCAAAGCACATAGACGTATGTATGTCATTAAGTCCTACTTTTTACCTAATGCTATATAAAGTCCGGCACCAATTGAAGCGACTCCAATAATGGAAACTACTACAGGAACTCCTTCAATTAAAAATTCCACAGCCGACTCCAACGATACCAAGGGTTACTAGCTCCTCCAATTCTTTTTGTTCTTCGAGGAATTCATCAAGGACAATTGCTTGCCACTTCTATCCACATCATTGGCAGTTCCACTTCGATCTGTCGTTCCATGAATATTTTTTTATATATAGTTTTTGAACTATAGAATTCTACTCGATTTACCGAAAAATTATCGACAACTTTAACCGCTTGCTCATTAAAATAATTTTCGTCCCATTCGACTTCTGGTTTGAATAATTCTCCATCATGATTATCCATAAACGATGGTATGTCACCTCTGCCATCATTTCATCAAATCTCACTCCACTTGGATCCAAAAACCAAACTATTCTTTAGCATCAATTTCAGCCTTAGTATATTTGATTCTTCGACAGCATCAATAAATTCCTTTGAAAACTTCATCTACTATTTCTCCCTTTAATTTTTGTCACAAAAATCAATTATGTTTTTGAGCATGCTCTCTTAACTGACTAATTACCTTATTATTCCAATTATATTATCAATATCTTTTGATGATAAACATTTATTTAAATCTTTTCTATTTTCATTGAGTAGTTTACTCATACTAGTAATTTCATCTACTAGCTTTTCGAATCTGCTTTTATTACCATTCATAATATTGAGGTTTTTACTTTGGGGTCGCGGCTTATTTGAACTATTTTCATCTCGCCTCACATGATCAGAATTCTCTAAAGTAGCTTCCTTTGGTTTCGTTGTATTAGAACTACCATGATATAACTCATAATGATTTCCATCAGATATTGCATATGTTCTTTTGTAAAGTCATTTACAATGGATGTTAGCTCATAATTCATATCATCGCGCGACCATGGCTCCTTTCTTTTTGACAACGTACTTTTGGAAGTATGTTGCCATACATCTCACCATGCTCCATTGCTATTTTCTCCATTTTTCGAAAATCATTAAATGATGCATCAAGTAAAAAGACTATTCTTCATCATTAATCTAATTCTCAAAAATATTTCTATCTTCTATCGCTTGCATAAACTCTTTTTGTTACAGCATTGACATCACCTATATTTCAAGAATGGCATTTATTCTATTTTGAATATCCTCTAACCATCTTAACCTTTCTTGCGCTTCCTCAAGTTTTTCTGAGCTATCTTTTCATCTAACGCACATTCCTTTTAATTCGTCCAATTTTTGCCAAAATACAATCATAGCTCATCAAATTGCTGAGAAAATACAGTCTTAATATCCTCCGTTCCCTTCTTGGCATATTCGATAACAAAAGCTTTATTTTATATAGATTTTCCTGAATAGGCACCATAAATTGATCTGACAGTTTACTTCCATCAATATATTCCTTATCAACCCAGTCGTAGTCATCAATTACATCATAATCAACATTAAAATTTGTTCCCAGGTTGTTGTTTAACCATCTCCCTAAACCCAAGCACTTCTTTATACTCTCTATGGTTTCCAACAACTTCGTATTCTTGCTTCACATCAGTAGCATTATTAATTAAGACATCTATATTCTAAACCACTTATTTTACCCTCCATTAATTTAAATGGATCAATCTGAACCTCCCTATAATACTAAGTTCTTTAACTAATTCCACAAGTTTTTTCTTTATACTGTTTCAATAACTCTGCTACATTATTCTTTACTGTGGTATTAACCATTGTTTCAAGATCGGATTTCATTTTAGCCTGAATATCTTTCGCTTTTTCTAATAGTTTTTATATAAATCTTCCGCTTCTCCTCGCGTCATCTCTTCTTGTGTACTCTTCTTCAAATATTCAGTTACTTTCTTTTCCGCCTCCGAAACAATTTTTGTAGTCCTCTTGAATCTCCATCATAGTTTATTTTGTTTATGACGTCCTTAAACTTTTTGGCCTCATCTCCGCTCTTTAACTTAGCATTGATAATGTCAATTTCTTTTTACAGTCTTTTCCTTTTCTGCTTCATTTGCAGATATATCAGAAATGGCAGTCTCGAATATTCGCTGACTTTCGAGTTTCTTCGCAAAAAGTATCAACAATATTCTTTATTTTTGCTGTCTTAGCATATTTTAAAACATACATTTTTATTGCTTCTTCTATAGGAATAATTCCAGAATGGATAGAGCCTGCCCCCTTTTTATCACCATTATCAGATAACTCTTTTTAATCTATTCTCTATCATACCTAGTTATAGGTAGAAGAGGACATATGTCTCAAAGTGTAATTTATCAATTTGGATACTTCTGTCTTACTAATCTTTTCCTTCTTCACTTGCTTGATTTCCAAAATCATCACTGGACATGTCTTCAGTTTCCTTTAAAATATCTCTAGTATAAAGTGCTGTAATGGCTGATGCAGGGTAAATATTAGGATTCCTTATTCCTTTATCAGCTAAGTAATCTTTTACCTTTTTGAATTGCTCTATCAACACTATCCTCAGGTCTCCAATATTCATCCATTTTATTGATCACAAAAATAAATCGGTCTCTTGATTGTTTTTCCACCTACTTTCATACTACTTGCAACATTATTTAATAACTCATTGTCATCATCTACCCCAATTGCTGTGCATTTAAAATGTATAATACCAATGTCTTTGATGATTCTTTTCCAGCATATTATAAGTCGTGACTCTGTGCTCAGATCCTAGAATTATTTGGTCCAGGAGTATCAATTAATACAAGAGCACATCCCCGAATCTACAAACGGAATATTTCCACGTGCTTTGATTCGAGACACTATCGGTGATTCATTCAGTCGTTCCATTATTTCATATGTCAATTCAGAATGACTCTCAATTAAATTACCCGCACCATCAAAAACATCTGCAACAAAAATTATCCATATCATTATCATGTATTTCTGTAATGGTTGCAGTACACGCTTCTTGAGTCGTCGGCATAAGTTTTCACCTAGCAAAAGAATTAATTAAAGTTGACTTACCAGCGTCATAGTAGCCACAACATTAACCTCAAAATCACTACTTTTCGCCATATTAAATGCTCTGATAACATCAGGCTGCTTTTAATTCATCAAATGGACCTTTCTGAATATCATTAAAGATCTCTTCAATAGCCTCCTCCTTATCCTTCACTTCTTTTGCGGGAATATGATTAACCTTAAAATGAATATTTTTCTTTTTCTGCTTCTCTTGCCACAGTGACAATATCCTCATAATCAAGTAAAAGTACCATGGAATGTTATTTCAAAGTCTCGAGTACTACATTCTTCAAATAAAATATCCGGTAAATTATCCACCCACTCTTGAAGTCCTTTTGATCCGGTACATTAAGTGGCTATTCTTCTAATTGGTTTTTCCTCAATAGTAATTTCAGTTGTAACTTGATATGGGTTATATTTAATAAATATACTTTTCATAGTTTCTCTCCTTATTTTATTCATATAATAATTGCTCTAATGATTTTTATTCCTGAATTAAGCAGAAGTTGTTCAGCGTATCAGTTATCACTGTTACATGTTCTGAATTCTCATAATATTGTTCATATGAAAACTCCTTACGCTTTAGAATTCTTTTTCATGTCATTCATTTCTTCAATTTCATATTCAGAGATATCTTCACCATTCATGACCATTTTGCATAAATATCCTGCATAAGCCGATATAGGGTATATTCTAGGGTTTTCAAATCCCAATCGTTTCAAATCATTACGCTCTTTTTCCAATGTATCTTTAACTGAGTCTATATCAACCTTATATTTATCTACCTATTTATCAAGAATATGATTTTTCCTGAATAATTCTTTTTCACAAATTTCAAGTGTTTAATATCATCTTCTGTTCCAATATTTTCTCCATTAAAGAGATAAATAAGTAAATCACATTTTATATCTTTTTATAGCCCCTTCCGATATCTCTCGATGATTCTTATTCATTGATGAATTAACTCCTGGAGTATCGATAAAACATACTCTTTTATCTATATCAATAGTTGATCGGAATCTTGTCCCAACATATATATCTAAAAGTGTGATTTTTCTTCATTATCTGTCATAAGATTTCATTAGATGCATCCAGATTCAAATCGTGATCATATTCATATGTCAACCCATCCTCACTTGCTTTTATTATATAGATAATGAATTTTTGCTGTACAAGTATCATTTTAATGTCTTATTTATTTTCTTTCCTATTAATGCGTTTATTAAAGTTGATTTACCTGCACTCATATTAGCAGTAATCATAATTTCTTTTTCTTGTTTTTGAACAAACAATCTGTTATTCCAAATCACTTTATATATAGCTTCTAATTCTGGAATAGTATTGGTAATTCTTTTATCATATTCCGAATAAAACGCATCAAAAACCATTTGCATTTTTCTTCTATATCTTTCACCAAAAATTTAATTATTTTCTCAAAAACTATACTTCCATTACTTTTTGAGTTCATATGATGTGATAAACAATGCGTCAATGAGAATATAATACCCTATACTTCATAAATTTAAATTTTTGAAGTATATTCAAATCTTTGTAGTCACTGCTGCGGCATTAATGCATTCTCCAGCAATCTTATTCTGCGTATAAATTCCACAGTTGTCTTTCCCAGATATTATTCTTTTTATCTATCCCTGCAAAAAGTAATTTAACAAAAATAAGATATTTTCTTCTAAGCTTTTAAATCTTTATTTAAAATGGATGAATTCTAATGTACTGACTTATTTCCATTTTTAACATATTCATCAATAATCACCTCACTTAATTGTAATATTTTTTCACCATATCTCCCTGACTTCTCAGCCACATATCGATTCCATCTCCAAATACTTCTGCTTGGACAGTATATCTACCATTTTTTCCTCCTTAATTATTTTTGCAGTGGAAGTCGATCCAGCATCGCCTCTATTGAAAACCGCTATATTCAAAGCTCACTTTCCGCAATTTTTCCACAAACATAAATTGAATTCTTTTTCAAATTCCCCCTCTTCAAATCGACTACTATAAGGAACATGAAATTTCTATCCAGTATTCGAAGGATTGAATTCGATCTATGCGGTAAATTGTCGGAAAAAGAGTCATCGATGACGTTAAATTTCTCCCTTACCTTTTTATCTTCTATGAAAGCAGTCAGATAAAAATAGTATTCGAAAACATAATCGCAAAGGGCTGGATTTTTCCGTTTTTATGCTTGATCCTTGGATGCCTTGATATTCAATTTCTATGTATTGATGAGATTGAATAGCCTGCCCTTATTTTCCACATAACTTTCAAAAATGATTTCTTGTGGTGCGGCTCAATATAATGGAAACTCTCATTGGAAATAAGATTATTAACAAGATTTTTGTTGTCTTCCGGAACACAGCAATCCATCAATCTTTGTAGAACACTTTTCATCTCTAGTTTTCTTAGCGCTCTGCTATCCAAAAAGTATCTTGCAAATAACTAAGACCTCTTCATTGGAAAGCTTAATCGCATAGATGCTGCTTAGATGATAGCCTTTTAATTCTGTCATATACAACTTCGTTGGTGATTCCTTGTAAAGCAATTTCTTCTTCCAAAAATTGCGTATATCGTCAATATCTCTTTGAATGGTACGCTCATTCACTTGAAAGCGATTGGCCTCTTTCGACTTATAAAACCATTGATCCATTCATAAGCTTTGAGTAGAGTGATAATACCCTGTTTGCTTTATCATTCCCTAGATCCATAGTAGTAATTACCACTCTCTGTTTAATACTGTATAATCTTACTTTTAGCAAGTTTGATAGACATATTATGTCATTCAGTTTTTAAATTTTTATTTTTAAAGTTTTTCACACGAATAATCTTAATCAATTTTGTTAATCATTAATCTATCATCATCGAACTACTGAATCAATATTTTTCTTACAATCTTTTTCGTCATTTTATGCATTTTTTTATAAACTGGATAAAGTTTTTAGCGATTCATTTGTACATGAAAAAGCACATCCTCTTTCAGAAGATGTGCTCATCAACATACTGACGAATCCCTAATAGATAAAGATTCTATATAGAGCCTTAGCTCATTTTCCTTACACTCCCCTCAGCAAAAACGCCATATAATGCGGCACCGTCAATATCTCCCCTTCTCGTCCAAGATTGTAATCTCCGATTTTAATAGCCTGTTCCACATGATACTTATCTTTATTCTTCAGAATGGTCTTCGTACTTTTCGTGTTTCCGTTGGAGGCTTTCACCTCAACCAAAGTAGCCTTTCCTAGATAGCGAATCACAAAGTCCACTTCAAACCAGAGTCTTTATGAAAATAGTATAGCTTCCTTCCCATTTTTGGAAAATTCCGGCTATAAGATTTTTCAAAAATTGCCCCTTTTATAACTATAAAGATTTCCTGCAAAATATCGAATTGGGTACCATCATCCAGCATCGCCACAAACAGGCCTGTGTCATTCATATACACTTTGAAAATATCCGGTATGGCATTACCGGACAGGGGCAATTCCGGAGTCGTCAAGTTATAACAACGGCTGATTATACCCGCATCCTCTATCCATTGCAGGCTGCCAAGATACTGAGAGGCAGTGCTTCCCTTTTTCACAAGAGAATACTGAAATTTTTATTTTCCTTACTCAGCTGTTTCGGAATGGAGCTAAAACAGTCACGAATTCTTCCCTTATCCGCCTTTTCAGCATATTTCAACATATCATCCTGGTAAGAATGAAGGATGTCCCTTTGCATCTGTAAAACCAGATTCATTTGCTTGGAATCCACAAAGTTCTGCACAACATTGGGCATGCCTCCCACAACAATATACTGAAGCAAAAGCTCTCGTAATCTTTGGTGTAAAGCTTCGGAATTTTTTCTTCCCTTTGCAAATAGCCTTGAAGCATGGTGATTATCTCTTCACTGATCCCATTTGCCCACAAAAACTCTTCAAAGTCCAAGGATACATTTCCAAGATACTTTCATATCCCACCGGTATGGAAGCCGGTTTTTTCTCCATATCCCTTTACGCCCAGCAAAGAACCGGTACACAATACATCATAACGACCATCCAGCTTGAAGAATTTTAAAGCAGTCCTAGCTTCCGGGCATTCTTGAATCTCGTCCAGAATGATAATCGTTTCATTCGCTTCAAAAGAAATATCCGGTCCCAGAAAAACGCTCATCATCATCGTGAGATGATCAACCTCTAAAGCACCGGAAAAAATCTCCTTGTAATTGGGATTTTTCAAAGAAATTCAGGTAAATCACATTATTATAATGCTCTTTGGCAAAGGCATTCACAGACCAGGTCTTCCCGCACTGCCTACACCCCTTCAGAATGAGGGGATTTCTCTCCTTACTATTTTTCCAACTTAAAAGTTGCTTTTCAATCTTCCTTTTTAGCATACTCCCCTCCTATAGGACTGGTTTATGCTAATGATAGAAGTAAAAAGCAACTTTTTCAAGAGACTTTTACAGTTTTCTCAACTTTTTCAAGGGACTTTTTTCTATTTCCTCAACTTTTTCAAGGGACTTTTCTAATAAAGTCTCTATTTTTCAAGGACTTTTCCTTTTCCCTTTAGAACATCACATTTTTATTCTTTGAGTACAGCATCAGTCCAATCAAAGAAATGCTGGTCATCAGGCTCAAAATAGTCGCCATTGCTGCCGCAATTCCGTAAGAACCTCTGGAAACATAGGTATAAATCTGAATCGTCAGCGTTGTAGTCCTATAGTTATACAGGATGATACCGGAAGACAGCTCCGTAATAATACTGATCCAGGAAAGCAGGGCTCCGGAAAGAATACCGTTAATCATCATGGGCATGGTTACCGCAAAGAAAGCCTTCATCTTGCTGCTTCCCAGAGAAATCGCTGCCTCCTCTATGGACAGGGGGATTTGCTGTAAAAATAGCAATGGAAGAACGTATGGTATAGGAATTCCTTCGAATCACCAAGGCCACAATCATAATGGCAAAGGTTCCCACCAGCACAATTGGCTTTCTGCTAAAGGCAAGTACAAGAGAAATACCCACAACCGATCCGGGAATAACATAAGGAATCATGGACAAGGTATCAATCAACTTGTTGGCAAAATTATTTCTTCTTACCACCAGATAGGCTACCATAATACTTAGGATAATAATCAAAATCAAAGATGTTCCGGCAATAATAAAGGTATTGGGAATGGCATTGTCCAAGAACTTCCAAGCATCAATATAGCTCTGTACGGAAAATTCCTTCAGAAATCTCTTTCCCTTGGTTTTCAGGAAGGAGGTATACATCACATAAACCTGAGGTGCGTAGGCGATAATCACCACAAGATAACAATACAGATGAATCAGTACTCCTTTGATTCCCTTTGCCGGCTTCTTCTCAATAGGATGCAAGGCATTCATGGAAAAAAGAAAAACGGCTGTTAATGAACCTTTGAATCAGGAAAATGATAGTGGTAATCACAATGGCAATCACAGCCACCGCCGATGCATAATGCTTATCCGATCCCGTCTCACTCATAAAAGAGTTATAGATTTCCACCGGGAAGGTCTTATATCCTTTCACCGATAAATGAGGGTTCCAAAAATCTGCAGGCACGCACAATACCGTAGGTTGCGGCAATAATGGAGGGCGCAGAGAGAATTACCAAAGTAAGGAAGCGTTTCCATCCGGAACAGCCCATATTTTCCGAAGCTTCAAAAGGGTATTGTCAATGTTCTTTAAAGCCGCGAGAAATACAGGAAAAACCAGGGATATAACTGCATGCACTCTACAATCATAATGCCTCGAAACCGTAAATGGTGGGAAGCTTAATCCCGAAGAGGTTTTTTAAAAGAGCTGGGTAACCAAACCGTTTTCTTCCCATAAGAAGAATCCAGGAATAAGCACCGATAAAAAGGGCAGACATACCGCAGAGGATAATAAAAATCTGTAAAATCTTTTGTCCCCGAATCTTGTAAAAGCTATGGAAATAGCCTAGGGAAATTCCTACAATCAAAGTAATAATGGTGGCACAAAAGCTCACTGCAAAGGAATGGTAAATGGTTTGCAAGTTATAGCTTTTTGCAAAAAAGCTTTGGAAATTGGCAAAGCCTACGCCGCCTTCCTTTAAAATCATAGAATTTCGAAGGAGGGTGGACAGGGGGTAGATCATAAAAATCAGGTAAACCACCAATATGATCATCGTGATGAAGGTCCAGACTTCCCATTTTTCTTTGTTTTTCATCCGTCTTCTCCTCTCCCTACAGCACACCCTGGAGAATATTTTCACTGCCGCCTTCCAAGAAAACATTAACTTTATGGCTCTTAATCTGCAGCTTTACATTCTTTCCCTTAGGCAAAATAGAGTCAATTTCGGATTCCTTCACCGCCTCCACTTCTTTCCCGTTACTTAACTGAATCAGATAGTGGGTATTTAAGCCTAAGAAAATGCTGTCAATAATCGTTCCTGCTATACCCGGTTCTGTTTCTTCCTGAATAATCCACTCCTCCGGTCTTACTGCCAGCTTCACCGGAAGCTCTCCCTCTTGACAATGCTCTTCCTTCACATTGTTTAAAACAAAGGAATAATCATCACAAACGGAAACAACCATCTGTCCGTCTTCCTTCTTCAGAGTCCCTTCCAGCTCATTACTGTGACCGATAAAGTTCGCCACAAAGAGATTGGCCGGTCTTTGATATAAAGCCTTGGGTGTTCCGATTTGCTGAATCACACCATGGTTAAATACCGCAATTCTGTCGGACACCGCCATAGCCTCTTCCTGGTCATGGGTAACATAAACAGTGGTGATGCCGATACTGTTTTGTAATTGCTTAATGGCGGTACGCATCTCGATTCTTAACTTGGCGTCCAGATTGGACAAAGGCTCGTCCATCAAAAGCACATCCGGCTTAATCACCAGCGCTCTTGCCAATGCCACTCTTTGCTGCTGCCCACCGAAAGCTTCTCCGGCATACGCTCCGCAAAAGTCTTCTATTTGCATCAGCTTCAGAAATTTCTTGACTTCCGCCGCTCTTTTCTTCCTTGGATACATTTCTATTCTTTTTAAACCGAACTCCACATTTTTCTACTGTCATGTTCGGGAAAAATCGCATAGTTTTTGGAAAACCATTCCAATATTTCTCTTGGCAGGGTCTAAATCATTGATTCTTCTATCTCCAAAATAAAAATCTCCACCCTCAATGGAGTTAAAGCCTGCAATCATACGAAGCAAAGTGGTTTTTCCGCATCCGGAAGGACCCAAGAGAGTAAAAACTCTCCCTCTTTAATATCTAAAGACAAATCCGAATCACCACATTGTCTCCATATTTCTTTACCGCATTTTGAATTCGAATATTCACGCTCATAAAATCTTCCCCTTTATAAAAGGCTATAAACAAAACATGCTTTCATATAGTTTAGGTCTGAAATTGGGGTAAGCTTTCGCAAACTTCGCCTCACAACGGATACTAAGCGAAAAACTGCTGTTCCCTTGTTTTCCGTAAGTATCTGTAGGCTTAGATTACCCCTTTTTCAGACCTATGCTGCTTGAAAATAGCTTCAATATTCTATTTTACCGCCCTATTTTCTAACTCTTTACTTTTTTACCAGTTCCTGCCAACGGTTCTGCCACTCTTCCTTCTTCTCCGCTACCAGCTTAATGTCTTCATAAGCTACTTTAATCTTGGAGAATGGAGGCATAAACTCGGAAGTATTTTCTACAGAGGTCATAACCGGACGGATGGTAGTATCCTTCAGAGCCTCCTGGCCTTCTTCGGAAATCAGGAAGTCGATAAACTTCTTCGCATTTTCCTGGTTCTTTGCACCCTTTACGATAGCCACACCTGCAGGTAACCATACAGCACCTTCAGAGGGGTAAACAACTCTTAAGTTCTCAGCGCCGTCTTCCAGTAAGCTTACGCAGGGATCCTCATAGGAAACGCCCACAGCATACTCTCCATCAGCAGTTCCCTTGTAAATCTGGGAAGAGGAAGAAAGGATCGTTCCATCCAACTGATCTACAAACTTTTGCTACCCACTCCCAAGCGGCATCATCATAGGCTTCATTTCCCTTTACCAAAAGCATATTGGTAAGCTCTGCCCAAGCGCTGGAAGAGTTAGTAGGATCTCCCATAGCAATGTGTCCCTTTAACTTCGGCTCCAACAAATCCTCGTAGGAATTGAACTTCTCCGCATCCAGACCAAGCTCTTCAAAAACATCCTTGTTTAAAAGAAGCGCTGCGGAACCGGAAAGCTTTTGTATACTCAAAATATCCGTTAGATTCTGATATTCCTTTGGCAACTTCGCATCATTGGGAGAAACATACTTCTCGTACAAATCCTGCTGTCCCATCCAGAAAGACATATTGATAGCTCCCCAGTTTACGTCTGCCTGAGGGTTATCCTTCTCTGCTTCCAGTCTTGCCAGAACATCTCCGGTTCCCATGGACTGAATGATTACCTTAATGCCGGTCTTCTCTTCGAACAAGGGTACAACCGCAGCAATTTCGCTATCGGAGTTGGGAGAATACACTACAACTTCTCCGGAACCCTTCACATCCTCAGCCTTCTCAGCAGAATCACTTCCCTTTTCTTCTGCTGCCGCCGTTGTTCCCTGCCTCAGAGCCCTTAGCAGTCTCAGCCTGCTTTTGCATTTTCCCCCGCATGCCATCAGGGAAAGACCTACCATCAGCGATACTGCCACGGTACATAATTTTTCTTCATAAAAAAATCCTCCTGTACAAAATGTTAAATTGTATAAAAGGATTTTACCATAAAATCATCAATTTTGCCACAGTATAATGATTTAGTGAGAATATTCTAAAGGAATATTTGCTAATTCAAAACTCATTCAATTTTTATACGCATCCGCTACAGATTCTAGCAGTTTATAATTGCAATGATACTGTGCAACTACGCCGGACATTATTTGCCTTTCATAAATTTTTAGCCTTGCTTTCAATTTGTGTTTTTATTTTTACAGAAGAAATACTCTTTTATCATTAAATTTCTTCTTTGTTCATCTTCAATTTCAGTTGATCTTTCACTTAATTCCGCATAAGAATAAAAACCCTTCCACTACCGGTAACATCTTTTTAATTTCTAATACAGAAAGAATTCTTTTCTTATGATACACAAATTCATCTTCCGGAATACCTTTTTGCCGTAACTTATTAATATCAGTTTGGTCAATAATAACATCATATCTATCAGTCACAGTTGTCCTTATATCAATCTCTTCATATATACGATAATTTGTTGCTGTCACATCCCTCCATCCACTATGTTTTCGCTTGCAGAGGTAAGAGGAATTACATATTTTCTACCATGACAATTAATTAAAATTCCCTAAGTGTGGCTTTTTAGAATAGTCTGTATCTCGCCGAAAAATATTTCAGAATCATAATTATGTAAATATTTCAAATAAGCTGTATCTATGAATACAAAACGAAATTCTTGGAAATTCAACTTTACCTCCTCATGAAAAAGAGGAGACCATGAGGCCTCCTTCCTTTATCATCAGCTATCATGGTCGCTGATCACCAAACCTTATCGCTTCCCACTTATTGGCTGAGAATCACCAAACCTTATCGTCTCTCTCTTTAAAATGGTGGAGAATCACCAAACTTTACAAGTAAGCTACCAAATATTCTAATTAATGTCAATCCTTTATTTAGTAAATTATACTTCCCAAGTAATATTCTTTCAAGATGTATTATATTACCCACCGCAGTCAAGAAAAGTGAGACAAGTTCATAAAAATCCTTAGCCGTAAAGTCTGCCATCTCTTGAATCTTCTCCCAATCTTCCCTGTTCGCTTCATCCAGGATTCCACAAACCTGAAATCCTGCCTGTTTCGCGCTTTTGACGGCATGGAGCACATCTTCACAAACCAATACCTCCTCCGGTCGAGATAAGGAAAGTCGTTCCATAGCCAATTGATAAATCTTTGCCTCCCGCTTGAGGTATTAAATGCTTCGTAAAGCAAAAGCCCCCGGAACTCCTCCCATACCTTAAGCCGTTTTAGGGCAGCGGTAGCCAAAGAAGCATCTCCTGCTGTTGCAAGGATGCAGGGAATTCCACGCTCCTTCAGAAATTGTAAATATTCTTTGACTCCTGCTTTCAAGGTTATCTCATCGCAATAAGCCTTTGCTATCATTTCCTGAAGCTGTTCTCGAATTCTTTCTTCCGCAATATCCAGAGAATATTCCTTCTTTATATAATGAATTCCCTCTGCAAAGGGCATAGTAGAAATCCTTTGGCTGAAGCCCTCTGTCTCCTCTTCTGAAAAACCCAGCTTTCGAAGATAGCGCTCTCCCAAATTATTCCATAAAGGCATGGAATCCAGCAGGGTTCCGTCTATATCAAATATTACTCCCTTAATCAAAATCCACCACCTCCTCTTACGCATTTTCCTTATGAGCTTAATTGATATAGGCTCTTCCATAATAGCCATTCATATTCTGCACATCTCTGAAAAATCTTACAAAGCTTCTCTGTATTTTTCCACATCTTGACTTTCATTCTCAGATCTTACCGCTTCCCATTCTCTGTCCAAGCTGTCTATCCACAGTTGATTGGCCTCTACATACTCTTTTGCTGAATAGGCATCAAACCATGCTTTATACGGAGATGTTTGTATGGTATTTCCATACTTTTTCGTCATTTTTTGCCCTATATACGCGTAGCTCCAGGAGCACTGAAGCAATGCCGTAAGACCGGCCAAAAATCCCTCCTCCTTGACTTGTTTATGGATATAAGAAGTATAGTCACAGACTACCCGGCAAGCCTTAGTCTTTTTAATCTCCTCATCCCCTATGCCCAGCTTCTTCATTTCTGGAACATGCACCAGGAAGCACTCCTTCTCCGTAACGGAAATAATCTCCTCCATAAAACGCTGCATTGCAGGATTTTTCGAAAGAGAATGTAGTTCCTTTAGAATTTTAATATACTCCAGAAGATAGAAATAGTCCTGTAGCATGTAGTTGCGGAAAAGACTCTGATCCAGAGTCCCTTCCGCCATTTCTATCAAAAAAGGCTCTTCCATAGAGGAAAGCCAGAGACTTTCTGTCTTCTTATAGAAGTTCCGATAGTTTCACCATACTCACCTTCTTCTCTCTATTTCATCCTATTTCAGCTTTTATTTTTCCGCAATAATGGCTACATATCCACCGCTTTGATAGCCCTCGACTACTTCCTCCGGCTCATCATTGGTATACATAGGATTTTTTTCAAAAAGGGTCTGGTAGAAGGAAAACTTATAAATTCCAAGATCTTTCAAAACATGAATTTTCTCTTCCGTGGTGTGCCATACTCCTGCGGATACCAAACCAAGAGGATAGGGCAACTCCGGCATAGTGCCTTTTAAGTACTCGTGCTCATAGCTATTTACGCTCTTTTGCCAGAAGATACATAAAGCCAAAGGCGCTCTCCTTGGGAACATCCAAAGAATTAATTTTTCCTCCCTTCTTTAAAGCCTTCAGGCATTTTTCCGTAAGCAGGACTTAAATCCTCTATATAACTGGAGCTTCCGTTAAAATAAATTATATCATAGCTTTCCTCCTTTAGTTCCACATCCTCAATCAGGCCATACTGAAGAATCTTGACTCCTGCTTCTCCGCAATTTTCCCCATATCTTCTGACGGTTCAACACCTTCAATATGGGAACTGTCTATGTAACTCTCAAAAAGTCCGCTTCCACATCCCACGGACAGTAGTTTCTTCCCCTGAATGTCTCTAGAGCCTTTTCAAAAAGTCTCAGTTCACTGGTAAATAGTTTTTCGTTCTTCATAAACCACTCGTCATAAAGATTGGCAAATCCGTCAAATTTTTGTTTTTCTTACATTTTCCATTTCTATACTCTCCTTTTCGTTTTTACAATTCACTTGAAATATCATTCTGAAAATATTGTTCTAAAAATACTGTTTTCAAAATACCTCTCTGAGAATTTCTTTTCTGAAAATATCAGTGCAAGTCCGATTCCCTCTCCATAGAGAATGCGCTTTCACCTCTATAAAATTTTTGAGTATGGGCCAAGGGACCTGAACCCTTTCCTAAATCCAGCATGGCCGCCAACGCAGCGGAAAGATAAGCCTTAGCCTCCTCTATAGCCTCTTCCAATTCCATTCCCTTGGCAAGATTGGAAGCAATGACGCTGGACAGAGTGCAACCAGTACCGTGGGTATTTGGATTTTTGATTCGTTTCCCTGAAAACCAGATTTCTTTTTGCCCCTGCCTTAAACAACACATCATTGGCATCATTAATGCTGTGCCCTCCCTTTACCAGCGCAGAACATCCGTATTTTTCTGAAAGGCTGCAAGCGGCCTGCACCATCGCATCTGCATCTTTAATCCCGGTATCCGTCAGGATTTCCGCCTCCAGAATATTTGCGTAATAACCGCTGCAAAGGAAGAAGCTTTTCTTTTAAGGCATCAAGAGCCTCATCCTCTATAAGACGCGCACCGCTGGTTGCCACCATCACCGGATCCACAACAATATTCTTCGCCCCATAGAATTTCAGTTTTTCCGCGATTACTTCAATCAGTGTCGTTGAGGAGACCATTCCAATCTTTACCGCATCCGGAAAGATGTCTTCAAAGACCGCATCCAACTGCTGCCCCAGAAAATCCGGACTTGTTTCCACAATCCCCCTCACGCCACAGGTGTTCTGTGCCGTTAAGGCGGTAATGGCTGTCATGGCATAAACGCCGTTCATGGTCATGGTTTTGATATCCGCCTGAATACCCGCACCGCCACTGGAGTCACTTCCTGCAATACTTAATGCTGTTCTCATTTTCCTACCTTCTTTCTTTTAAGAGTACCTTGCCACCCTAAATTTTCCTGATTGAGAGTCGGTTTATGCTCTATCATTCTTCCAGCCAACAGAAAGCTTTAATCTCCTATCGCTCCTTTTTCCGGAAATAGCGCCTTTAGGCACTGCTTTTCGTCAAATCCCGCCGTAGCCCCCTCTATATCCTGCTTTTGCAAAAATTGCAGAAATCACGGCTATCCCTGCAATACCGCTATCCTTTAATTCCATCACATTATCTCTGCTAATACCGCCGATGGCTACCACCGGAAGATCCACCGCCTCACAGATGGCTTTTTAGGGTTTCAAAGCTCACATCCACCGCATCTTTTTTTGGAGCCTGTGGGGAACACTGCCCCAACGCCCAGATAGTCCGCCCCTCTTTCCCTTGCAATAATAGCTTCCTCCACGGTCTGTACCGATACCCCCAAGATTTTCTCTTTTCCCAGTTTTTCTCGAACCATCCCCTGCTTCCATGTCCTCCTGCCCCACATGAACACCGTCCGCATCCGCTTCTATAGCCAGGTCCACCTCATCATCCAAAACAAAGGGAACCCCATAGCTTCTGCAAAGCTTTCCAATTTCCAGAGCTTCTGAAGATAGGCATCATGGTCTAAAGCCATGTCTTCCTTTTTCCCGTAGTTGGATAAAGCTTGCGCCACCCTTTAGGGCGGACTCCACATCTTCTTTTTAAGCTTCTTCCTTTAAGCCAATGTCGATCCGTCACCGCATACAGTAAAAGGGAGTCTTTATCGAATTTCATACTTCGCTCCTTTTTCCAGCTCCTCCCTGTCATCAGGCTGATGGCGTCTATAATGCGATTCCGATAAGTGGCATTTCCTTCCCCTTCCAGTAAGCGGCCTTTCCCGATTTCTCCGGCAAGCCCCATAGCGCAGGTGGCTGCTGCAACTGCTTCCAAAGGCATTCTCCGGATTTGCCGCTAGAAATGCGCTAATCAATCCGGATAGCTGGCAACCTGTACCGGTAATCCTGCTCATTTCTTGGCAACCATTCCGAATAACATAAGCCTTTTCCCCATCCGTCACCAGATCGATTGCCCCTGTAATGGCAATGATAGCACCAAAACTTTGTGCATATTTTTTTGCAAAGGATAGCATCTTTTGAAGATTATCCTCTCTCACTACATCTGCAGCATCCGCATCCACGCCCTTTGTGGATTGGCTTTCCCAATGCCAAAAGCTTTTACTTCGGAGACATTTCCCCGAATCACATCAAAATGCACTTCCTCCATCAAAGAAAGAGCCGTTTTCGTCCTAAGGGCGGAAGCTCCGGCTCCCACAGGATCCAAGAGAATTTTATGTTGAAGAGCGTTGGCTTTCTTTCCTGCCAAATGCATGGCCTCTATAGTTCTTTGGTTCAGGGTTCCGATATTGATATTTAGCCCCCGCATAGAGGTAATCTCTTCCACCTCTTCCCTATCATCCGCCATAATCGGACTGGCATCTATGGCCAGAATTACATTTGCCACATCATTTACCGTTACATAATTTGTAATATTATGCACCAATGGGGCTTTCTTCTGACATTTTTCCAAACATTCCTTCACTTTTTTTAGCTCCTTTCTTTCTGTAAACTTCTTTGCCGGCTGTAATGGACGAGACCTTATATTTCCTGATAGGCAAGACCTCCTATTTCCTGACATATGAGGTCTCACACACTTTAGGAGAGAAATATAAGCAGAATAAAGTGGAACGAGATACCGCACACTACGCGAGCGACACTTGTTAAGAATAAAAAACGCCATCCCCAAAAAGGATAGCGTAGAATTCATAGTCTCATGAGATGCAGAATGAAGAATCATACGTACCTGTCCCTTAGCGGACTATTTTCCCTACGTTGGCATTATCCAAATCAGGTTATGGGTCAGGATTGTTCAATCCACTCTCAGCTCTCAATGAGCTCCCCGTTGTTCATTTTTCATTATAGGTTGTCTAAAACAAATGTCAATACTGTGCGTTGATACAGCTATTTACTTGCACTCTTTTTAACTTGATTATAAATATTTTTATCTAGTATCAAATATAATTTATTTTTATTATTTACATAAATACCGTATAATAATACATAACTGCTAACGAGATATCGCACGCTTTTGCGAGCGATACTCGTTATGAATAAAAGAATCTTATACTTTGAATTTATGAACAAGTGTATAGGATAACTAGAAAGGACAAAATATGATTTGGTCAATTATTGCAGGAGGCTTTATAGGTTTTATTGCAGGAATTATTACAGGAAAAGGTGGAGCAATGGGGCTAATTGCCAACATCCTTGCAGGTTTGATAGGTTCATCCGTTGGTCAAACACTGTTTGGTACATAGGGGTCCAACTCTAGCCGGAATGTCATTAGTACCCTCTATCATTGGAGCTGTATGTGCTATTGCCGTTGTATCATTTTTCTTTGGCAAAAATATTCATAATCTTTTTCAGAAAATAGACATTCTTTGTATGTTATACTGACAAATATAACTAATCACATCTGAGATTTTTATCTTTTTGATGAAATTTACACGAAAAGAAGGAGGCGTATATGTCAATAGAAGAAAAATCGACCAAGCTATAACAACATTAAAGGAGGGAGTAGATAAAGGAATTAGTAGCAAGAATATAGCTGTAATTTCATTGATATCTTCTATTATATCTGCACTAGTTGTTGTTTCAGTCTTCTTTGTTTTTTCCATAAAGTGGAATTAAAAATCGATCAGGCTGTAGGAACATTAGAAGAAGGTATTGGAAAAAGGAATCGGTAACAAAAGACTCCAAACAAGAGGAGCGACTAAAAAGTATTTGCTAAAGTGCGTGGCGTTGCTAGAAATGTTAAACACGCTATAAATGGAGCAGTTGACGGTGTTAAAAAAACAGTGTAGAAGATGAAATTGAATAAATGATTCGAAAGGAGAAATAACTATGTCATTAGAAGATAAAATTGATCAAGCAAAAGGCGCATTAAAAAGAAGGTTTAGGTAAAAGTAAGCGGCGACAAAAAAATGAAAAAGAAGGTGCTGCTGAAAAGGTAACCTCTAAAATAAAAAGAAGTTGCTGAAGATGTTAAAAGATGCCATTGACGGAACCATTGAAGGTGTCAAAATGTTGTAAACAAAGACCAGAAGTAGCCCGGATAGATATTCAATAAATTCAAACAATATGTCTCAGGCTTCGCCTGCATCACTTATTAAGATTAAAGGTCTTCTATGATAAAAACAAATCATAGAAGACTTTTTATGCTCAAAGGGAGACATGAACAGAAGTAATTGCTCCCTGTTCTCCGGATTGTATTCTTCCTTTTTAACTACAAAAAGACGATAGAGTTAAAAGTTCTATCGTCTTTCAAAAAGGGTTTTGAGCGACATCTCAAATGAGAATACTAATTGACTCTTATCTGCTATTTTCGTAATTTTTACTTACCTTCTCCCAATCCAAAACTTCAAAGAAATTCTTTACATAATCTCCTCTCAAATTCTTATACTGAAGATAGTAGGCATGTTCCCATACGTCCAAAGCCAATATTGGGTATGCTTTCCTCTTCCATAAAGGGATTATTCTGATTTGCTGCCTTGGTGGCATATAGCTTTTCCTTCCTGATCTACGGAAAGGAATGCCCAACCTGATCCAAACTGTCCTAAAGCAAGATTCTGTAAAGTCTCTATCAGCTTATCAAGAGAACCAAAATCTCTCTGAATAGCTTCTTCCAACGCCGGACTGGGCTTTGTATCTTTCTTAGGGCTCAAAATAGAAAAAAATACAAATTATGATTGTATACCCGCCACCATTGTTCTGTAAAGTGTTCCTTAAGGCTTCATCAGATACAGAGGATGAGAAGATAGAATCTCTTCTACAGATTTATCGCTAAGACCTGCTTTATCCACTGCTTCATTAAAGTTCTTCGTATATGCTGCATGGTGTTTTCCATAATGAGTCTCCATAGTTAATGTATCAATGTGGGGCTCCAAAGCATCAAAAAGCATAATCTAATTTTACCTGTTCAAACATAAATCCTCCTTTAGTTGTCTCAATCACTCAAGTGTTCTTTTTCTCATACTGTAGATTTAAGTCAAGTTCTATTTCTCCTTGGCTATTACTACGGTATGAAAAAACCAATTTATGGTTCTAGTATAACAAAGTTTATGGACAAAGTGTATGAATATTGCATTAATCTAAGAAAAAAACATACTCAACGCATAAAACTCTCCATCATTTATCTTGTATCATCGTCAAATTCCTCTTTAACAAGTTCCTTAATGTCACTCTTAATACTCTGCGTATCAACAATAGAATCTTCACCCAGCTGGTGAAATTTTTCTTTATCCCCTTGGTATATTCTTGATTGTCATCATACTTTTTAGTGATAAGTTGAATCATTTTCCGTCTCAGGTGCTTCTCCCCTATAATATTTGACCTTTCTTTTACCCATGCAATAGCCAAGATAAATAACATTAAAAAACCAATATATCCTAAAAAGCGGGTACATAACAGATACTAACGATTTAAAGCCCATAAAGGATAATCCATAACCTATCACTACTGCACCAATCAGAATAGGATAGAAACGCTTGGGCTTATCGGAAGAAAAGCGTTTTGCTAAGGCAAAGAACAAACTGAAGGCAGTATTAAATATAAGTCCAAAAATAGTAAGAGCATATACCAGTGAAAATACCGGGTGAATCTGTTCTGCAATCGCTAGCATAGGAATATCAACAGTGGAAACGAGCTTAACATTTGCATATAAAATACAGGTAGCAACAGTAATAATTATACTAACTACGAATCCACCTAGAAGACCACTTTTTTCGGCAACTCCAATTCTCATAATGGATCCACCTAATACAAATGCCATAGACACACCCGTCATAGCAGTGAGTGCAAAATAGTTTAATAAAGAAACCCATACATTTGGCATCGGGGAAGGAATAGTAGCTGAAATAGCTTCTAATTCTTCAAAGTCAAAACTTTTACCAATGAAAGTATAAAATGCTATGATCATAATCATCACAAAGACTAAAGGAGTAAATATCCCGAGCACACCGGTAATCTTGTCAAAGTCAAGAAAAGCTCACAAGGATTACTAAGGCAGCACATATCAATCCCCTGCCCAGAATGGCAGGCCAAACTGCTGATTAAGGTTTGATCCTGCGCCTGCAATCATGACAAATCCAACTACAAAGCAGGAAATGATTAAAGCAATATCAAGGATTTTATTCGTAATCGGTCCTGCAATTTGAGATAAAACTTCAAAGTGATCATTGGATCGATAATAGCTTCCTAATGTAATGATGATTTTACCAAAAACTACACTTATGATACCAAGAACTATGGTTCCTATAATCCCCCATTTGCCAAAGCTAACGAAGTATTGCATCAAATCTTGTCCGGAAGATAATCCAGCACCGATAACAACTCCCACATAAGCCAATGATATATTTAAAAATTCTTTTTAACACCTTTTATCTCCTTGCCGTTATAAATGTAAGCTATATTTCATGCATTAAGTATATACAATTTTTATACTCATGTCAAAATACGTCCATGTACAGCTCCATGTTTTTCCTTATTCTTTATTTCCTTATTTCCCTTTCTATAAACTTTTTTTATTTTTAATTCGATTATTCGTTAAGCAAATATTGTAAAATTATTGAATGTATCATCGGAACAAGGAAGGTATAAAACATATTATAATAGTCCGATGGCACAAACCACTAATACGAAGATAGCTTCTTTATATTCTTTTTCATCTTTACTCACCTTCCTAACTTTTATAACAAACTACAATTGTAGCAATATCCTCTGTTCCAATTGCTGCAGATTTCACCAATACAAACTACTATTTCTCTAGGTTTTTATTAATTTTTCCAACTATATATTTATATGTTACCATATGTTTTAACAAAATTCAAATTCTCCCATCTCTCCTCTCTTCTTCCTGATATTTACAAAGAAAAAGACGATAGTTGTTACCATCGTCTTTTTGCCACCATTGATGAAATATTTTATATTGATTTTATCCCTTTGTTGATCACATGAAGAAACGCAATAATACTTGCACCAAGTATCGGAATGCCATAGGGACTAAACTATAATCCTAAAAACAATGCTTCTATACCCCTGTATGATTTTTATTTTTGAATAGAGGAAGCTATCGTTCCAATAAAAGCCACCACCTCGCAATTCATTGTCACTAGTATGGGAACACGAAGTTTCAAGCTCGTTGCTTGATTGAGGATACAATTTATTACTCATCTTTTATGTTCTTATTTTTCTAACGATTCCGGATCTAATAAGAAATCTTCTATTCCAATATACAAAATTCCATTTTCGTCATGCCAAGGCATAATATTGTCTCTTACGACAACAATCTTTTTGAACGAATCTGATACTCGAACAAGCGAATTGATTTCTTGTAGTCTCTTAGATTCATCCTCAACACTAAGTGCTGATTGCACATAGTATCGCTTACTTCCTTTATTCGCTACGAAATCAACTTCTAACTGAGTTCTTCTTGATTTTTTTATCTTCGTCTCGATAATTGTACTCCACAACACCAACATCAATATCAAAGTCCCTGGCAAATAGCTCGTTATAAATCACATTTTCCATGATGTGGTTTTTCTTCCTGTTGTCTAAAAATTCAGTCTGGCATTTCTTAATCCAACATCACTGAAAATAATACTTCAGTGGAGTGTCGATATACTTCTTTCCTTTAATATCATAGCGATATGCCTTATTTAAAAGGAACGCATCAATAAAGTAATCAAGATATTTACTGATGGTCGCAGGTGCGACTCGTACTTGTCGCATGGACCGGAATGTATTGTACAACTTGTTTGGATTCGTAAGCGATCCAATGGCAGATGACACAATATTTAATAATTCCTCCAAAACATCCTGATTATTTTTCAATCTTATTATGCTCCAACATCAGAAATATAGGTCTTTGAAAATAGATCTTTTAGATACTTACTTCTTTTCTTCATGCGTCTTTAAAGACAATACAAATGGCATTCCCCCATAGGTATAATATTCTCTCCACGCATTTCTCTTACCCCCTTCGTATGCAGAATAGAACTCTGCAAAAGTAAGGGGATTCATACGAATCTCATCTCCACGTCCTCTAAACTCAGTTAAGAGATCTGAAGACAACATCTTTGAATTGCTACCTGTTACATATAAATCTACATTTTTCAGCTTCATGAGTCCTAACAGCACATCAACAAATCCGATTTTAGCCTCTTTGTCATCTACATACGGATTCTGAATCTCTGACACCTTTTGAATCTCATCGATGAACACATAGTACTTCTGCTTTTTATCAGAAACAGCAGCTCGAATATATTGATCAAGTTCCATTGATTTCTATATTTTGCATAACTAATTTCATCCAATACCAGCTCCACTATATTATCTTCCGACACCCCGGTAGATACCAAGTACTCATGATAAAGTTCAAACAACAAGAAGGATTTTCCGCATCGACGGATACCTGTAATAACTTTGATAAGACCATTTTCTCGTTTAGATATAAGTTTATCCAGGTAAATCTTACGTTCAATAATCATCTCGCGCCTCTATATTTTGTAAAAATTTTTGCAGCAATACGCATTTTTTATAACGAGTTAATTGTACTCCTATTCAAGGATCAAATCAATTATACTCGTAAAATTTTTGCGTATTGCTGCATTTTTATGATTACCTGATTTCTACAATTCCTCCTTCTCCAGCAACGCCACCACCTCGCAATTCATTGTCGCTAGTATAGGAACACAAAGTTTCAACCTCGTTGCTTGATTGAGGATACAATTTATTATTCATTTCATCAACCATTTTTGCATTTTTCTTCTGTCCCTTAAACTCTGCCCGCTTTGTGAATCTTTTCGTTCCCTGTCTTGTAGATAATCGTAATCAATGCAGGATCAATCTCCCCATCCGGATTTAGTACCTCCAATTATAATTTTTATCCAATACTCTCGAATACAGACCTATCGAACTCTTCAAGATATTTTATTAGACTCAACAATTTCTTAAATCCTTCAAGTCTTACCTTTAAAAGCCTTTTCATCTTGTAAAGTTAATTCTAAAAACTCTTTTTCCTCCACCAACTTCTCTTTGCTTAATGCTATTTCATGTTGTATTTTTCCTGATAAACATCTAGGCTGATTGATTCACTAAGCCTTTAACTCAACAAGCTCTTTTTCCTTCTTTAGTATCTTTTATCCAGTTGACTACTTATTTTTTCAATTCCTTCGCCAGAGTATTATCTTTTAATTCTTCTTCAACTGTCTTTAAGAACTCATTTGTTACGTCTACATTATTATGGCATACCTGTCTATAGCTCTCCATAAAAAGCTTTCTCTGTACTTTCTTCTTCAATTCCTTTACTATGCGGACAATATTTTTTCCATTTTTTTGTTGCATTGACACATTGCCACACTACTTTCTTATATTCCGATCCTGAATGCCAATTCCGCCTGAGTCAAATAGTGACCACAAAATCCACATTCAAATCATACTGCTAAAAGCATATTTTCTGGAGTACTTTTCTCGTTTTCCTTCACTATTAGCTATAGTATTTCTGTTTTTTGCCCGTCTTAGTCTTATACTCTGCGCCTTCTCGAAAATCTTCCTCAGAAATAATCGGTTCATGATGATCTTCTATGTAGAATTGATCTTGTTCTCCAAAGTTATCCAATCGCCTTTTTCGAAATAGGATCAACTGTAAAAGGTTTTTTTCCCATAAGGATATCACCTTTTGTATTTCTCATTCTTGATAATCCCCAAAAACCGTTGTTTCCGTCCATCTTTTTATAACCTCTTGGTGATAAATAGCCTTGTTCTTCCAGTTCTCTGAAATCACCATTCCTCCAACACCTTCAATATACCTTCTAAAAAATATATCGTACAATTTCTGCTTCTTTTTTTATTAATGAAATACTTTTTGGTCTGCGAATCGTAGTCATAGCTAAACAGCCTTGAAAACCAATAAGTTCTCCCTCTTCCATTTTCATTCTCAAGCCTTTTTACATTGGCTGAAATATTTTCTACTTCCTGTTGTGCTACAGAACTCAAAAATAGTTAAGAGTAGCTCTCGTCCATAGTTAAAGTATTGATATTTTCCTCTTCGAAAAACTGCAACATCGGATTCTTTTAGCTTTCTAACATATCGTAAAGTATCTAAAGTATTTCTAGCAAACCTGGATATGGATTTAGTAATGACCATATCGATATCTCCATTTATACAATCCTGAATAAGCCTTTTGAAAAATCCACTCTCTTTTCAACTTTCGTACCTGTTATAGCTTCATCAGCGTAAATTCCAGCCAGTGTCCAATCACAATTCTTTTTATAAAAATTTCGTGTAATGCTCTACCTGAGAATTATAGCTGTTAAGCTGATCTTTACTATCTGTACTAACTCTGCAATATGCTGCAACTCTCTTAAGTGAACGTTCAACACAACCAGAAATATTTCTTTTTGAGTGTGGTATCGCCTTTAATGACCTTTGACTTTATTCTTCATTATTCTCATCTCCTTTTTGTAGTCTTTCTATATAGTCATAATTTTACCGCACTCACAATACATTATGAATATAAATCTGTAGAAATATTGTATTTCTTCATCAATTTGATTTTTATTTTTGTATTCCACTTCACTCAGTAAGTGCCTGGAAAATAAAATCGACAACATAGACAGTTGGAGACTATATTCGATTAAACTATTGTTCATTCCAACTTCTCCTTATCTGAAATCTTTTTGCATCTAAAGTTTTTTGACATTAGTAGGTGCCTAGCGGCAACATAGGAATCTCACCTCCGCCTCTTATTTAGACGAGCCGGCTTAAACTATTGAAGTATCATTATCATCACTTATGTCATGGAAATAAGATGCCACCCTTATCTTTATGTAATCCTATTAGTCGCTCCCTTTCTTATGTTTCCGGTTTATACCGGTGTCCATTGGAACTAATTCCATCATTAAATAAATAGAATCCAGCAGAAAGATCTTGGCATGGTCATAACTCTCAATAAGTGAATAAAGTCCTACCTTGGTCTATTCAGTTGTCAAAGAACAAATCGCTTTCGCTATAAAGAGCTTTGCTTTGCATCTTCACATAGAAAAATTCTTTCCTATATATAAGGTGTAAATGCCCTTCAATATACAAAAGTGAAAATTCGAATCCTCTGTTAACCAAGTGCGGAATTTTTCAAAATTTTCAAGCCATAAGTAGAATTACCCAAAAACGAGGTTCTACATCCCCTGCCTTTGAAAGCCAAAACATTCGCCTATTAAAAGTAGTTGAAAATAGAGCAGACAGAAATCCTTCTGCCTGCTCCTGCAAATCCCTAGATAATATCTTTCAATAATTTCTTTAGCTTTTTCGAATATCTTATTTCTTCTCTTTAAAAAGAGCCGGCGCTGATATTTCCTTATCTTTAGCAATCGAACGAAGCGATTCTTCCTCATAGAATAGCCGGAAAATGATTTCCCGTTCCTCATCATTTAGTTCGGAAATCGCCTCTCTCACTGCCTGTAACATCATCTGGGTTTCAACAATTTTTTCTACATTGACAGTCTCGTCCGCTAAACTCTCCTCGCATGGATACTCGCTACTTAGATCAGAAAAGAGCAACTTGCTTTTTCGATCAAGTCGCTCCAAATAATTTTTTCTCGATTTGTAATTTGCCAATAATTTTGATAAATCTTCTGATCCACTTCTATCTTCTCGTTTCCAACGAAAAATGTAATATTTCTTGTTCATGTTTTCCTCCGTTATCTTTTGAAATGTGTTGCTCAAAAATCCAAAAAGACTTCGGAGGGCTTCTAATCTTTTCATAGTCCTCCCAAAAATGGGCATAAAAAAAGACCATAGGTTTTTCCTACGGTCTTTGCCCCAAAATGAATATTCAGTTTTTCTCCAGCATATCTACCTTACTATAAAGTTAGTTCATACACTGTCCTCTCTTTATCCACAATATGTCCGATAATACTCCGCAATCAGTTCGCAATGATTCCATTTTTTCCAAAATTTTTTCTCCTTATCTATGCGTAAATATGCTCTCCATAGCAAAACTCTTTTTTCTTCTCGTCTCTAAGTTCTTTTAAAAAGTGTTGGAAGGGCATAACCCCAAAGCGCTATTCCCATAATCGCAATAGCCTCATTTTTTCTCTGGTAAAAATGCTGTCTTTTTCCAATGCAACTTTTCTCATAATCTCTTCATTAGAATGTTTGTCACAACTTAAATAGGAATAATGAAGTATAGTGTAGTAGCATTTTCCATATACAGGGTATTCCTTTAATTCTCGCTAAGGCATTATCAATAATTTCAATTAACCACTTTGTTTCGAAAATATTTCTAACCCTAGACTCAAAATCTTCCAAGACTCTATCCGGAGCAAAGTTTTCAAGATAAGAAAGTGCTGTTCTCAAATCGCTGCCATAAGTTACTTCCTGTTCACAAACAAGACATTGTGCTGTATTCTTTACCCCCTAAAACAACATTTCTGATATGGAAAGTACTGCTTTTGCTTTCATCATAGTCGGTAAAAAGGAAGCTCATGGTTCTCATACATCTTTTCTAACTCTCTTAACATTTTTCCTTTTTGCCAATTTAACATCACCCTTTTCTGCTATTTCCTTTAATCAAACTCCAGATTTAACATTGAATTTAAGTTTCTTATGTGGTATAATAAGTGTACTTAAGTTCTATTAAATTATATAAAAGGAACTCAAGAATTACAAGTACTAAAATTCACATCTGCTTTCAAAGTAAACTTTTAGTACTATATGGAGGTTGAAATGAACTTTGAGAGAAAATAAAGAACTATAGAATGGAGAATGACTATACTCAAGATGAATTTGCCAGCTTATCGGTGTAAGCAAAAGAACTCTTCTTCTATACGAACAAGGAAAAAGATTTCCTAAACAGAAGGAAGTTTATGAGAAAATTGCAGAGCTTATGAACTGCGACTATAATTTTCTCATGGGCGAGAAGACCTGTTTTTAGAAGAAGTTTCCAATAGATATGGAACAGAAGTCGCTAAGGTCAGAGCCTTGGCAGATGGAGTAAGCAGTATGTTTGCCGGTGGAACTCTTCCGGAAGAAGACATCGAATCAGTCTTTCAAGCAATTACCCAGGCTTATTGGAAAGCAAAAGATATGAATAAGAAATTCGGAAAAAGAAAGAATGATAAAGGAGAATAATGGCAAACGATTGGATATACGAAAAAGCAAATGCTTTTGGTAAAAATATTTTACTCGTGATCCTCTGGAGCTTACTCAAATTTTTAAATATACATCTTGAAGAAATGAATGATACGACTGTTCTACTTGGTATGTATCAAATCATTCAAAGGAATCGTTTTATCTTTCTTTCTTCAAATTTGCACCCTAATATCAGAAAAGTTGTTTTGGCTCACGAGATTGGTCATGACCAGCTTCATAGAAGATATGCTAAACAAAATGCCTTTCACGAAGTTTCAGTATTTAGAGAATTAAACCACTATGAAATTGAAGCAAATATCTTTGCAGCTCATCTTCTAATTGACGATAAGGAGATTATCCGACTTTTAGAAAATGGATTTGTTTCAGATCGTTCTCTTGCCGATGAATTAGGTGTGGAAATCAATCTTGTGAATCTTAAAATATCCGAACTGTACAAAATGGAAAGCTCAGCTCCTCTCCCTGTACCATTGAAAGACCAAAGGCTGATTTCTTAAAGAACTATAATCCCTATAAATTGTAGTGAAGTCCAATAGAAGCTGACAAACTCTATCCTTTAGGATATAACTATTACAAAATCAATACTCGCTTAATGCTTATTCTACAAAATATTCTTATGTAGCAAGCACAGTAAGTGTGTACACACTTACGAAAAATTGATAAAGCAGCCCCTTTAGGGAACTGCTTCTATCAATTTTAAGCTTTATTAGGGAGACCCTAAGACCCCTGAAAGTACACCGAAAAGGAGCTATGAAAATATGGCAAACAGAACGAGAAATATTCAATTAAGATTTGCTTTGAAATGAAGAAGAAAAAGGAAATTTTTAAAAGAAAATGAAACTGGCGAAGTGCAAGACAATGAGCCATTTTCCTACGGAAATGTGTTCTCGAGAAAGAAATCTATCAAGTGGATCTACAGCCATTTGCCGACTTGCAGGGATTGCTATACAACGCCACCAACAATCTAAATCAGATTGCAAAGCGTGTGAATTCTACGGGGGTAATCTATAGCAATGATATAAAAGACATAAAAAAGCAAGTGAATCACCTTTCTAAAAGAAATATGGCAGATTCTATTCCTTATTACTAAAACGAAGCAATGAAAACGGAGAAAAATATAATGGCAATCACAAAAATACACCCGATAAAAAGCAACGCTCAACTGGCTATTGACTATATTACTGATACTAAAAACAGATGGACAATTCCTAGTCAGTACAAATAAGTGTCATCCGGCATCTGCATACACGCAGTTCTTTAAAGAGAAGAGAAGAGCAAAACACAAGGGGAAATGTTCTGGCAAGACATCTCATTCAGTCTTTCCTACCGGGCGAAACCACTCCTGAAATTGCTCACCAGATTGGTCTGGAACTATGCAAGAAAATACTGAAAGAGGAATACGAATTTATCCTAAGTACCCATATCGACAAAGGACATATTCATAACCATATCATTTTCAATAATGTAAATATGGCAACAGGAAAATGCTATCAATCCAACAAAAGAAGCTATCATCAAATCCGCTATCAAAGCGACAAACTCTGTAAAGAGCATAATCTATCAGTCGTTGACGAATACTACGAAAAATTCAAGAAAAAGTATAAAACAAGCGGAAAATCCTGGTATGAAAATGAACAAGATAAGAACGGTAGTTCCTGGAAAAGTAAGCTCCAGTTTGACATAGATAGAATGATTGCACAGTCTAACGATTGGGCAGAATTTATCCCAAAAAAATGACAGAACTAGGCTACGCAATCAAATATGGAAAACATATTGCCTTTTAAGAAAAATGGAAAAGACAAGATTTACAAGAGCAAAGACTATCGGAGAAGATTATACGGAAGAACGGCTCAAAGAAAGAATTTTCAGAAAACACCTATCGAAAAGACACTTTCACCGTTAAAAAGCGTGTCGGAAATATCATTGATATTGCAAATAATCCGAAGATACAGCAAAAGCAAAGGATATGAATACTGGGCAACCAAACATAATTTAAGAGTCGCTTCCGACACTGTCCTTTCCATGCGTGAAAAGGACTTTCAAAGCCTTGCTCAACTTGATAATTCCATTAAAAAAAGTGCAGATAAAAGACAAAGCCTTCAGGAAAAAAATCAGAAGCTGGAGAAAAAAATCGAAACTCTATCCATGTCCATGGAGCAAGCCCATAACGTGAATAAATATCGTCAGGTTTATCAGGGAATACAAGAAAAATCCCGGTGACAAAAGACTTTTTCCAGAGAGCATAAGGCTGAAATCTTGCTCTATGAAAACGCTCTTGATAGCCTTAAAAAAAGTCGTACTCTAAAATGCCGAATTCTAAAGCAACTTTTCGAAAAGATTGAAGATCTAATCAAAAAGAATACCCTTTCAAGAATATTCTTCTGCAAAAATCCGAAAATGAATGAGCTGTATCAGATTAGGAAAAATTATGAACAGTATATTGAGAAAAATAGAGACGCACGATAAATGTTTAATTAGCTTTATCGTAAATGGTAAATAACCTGTCTATGGGGAGTTACTGTCAAATAATCGTTTCACTTTAACTGATTTTCCCAATTTCCAGAAGTACGATTTCATCACATAAGAATATTCACTATATTCTTTTTCTAATACTATTTCACTTCTTGGCATTGGTAATAAAAATTCTTTTATTGATTTTGAATCTTTCTAAAGTTCAAATTTAATTATATTTGTGATACGCTTCCAATGATTTGATAAGAAGATAGCAATACTAACGATTTCAATTTCCTTTTTCTTTATTAATTCCACACAACCTATTGATGTGCATATGTATAATATCCGCAAAGATCTCATAAATCCTGAGTATCATCAGAAGTGGTTTTATATCTTCAATTATCTCTGTTAATAGTCTTTTTGCTTGTACATTTCACTATCTACATCAAAATTATTTTTATAAGTTTCTTCTATCAACGAACGCCATATTTTTCGTTTTTAACTCCTTATAATTTTAGTTTCTTTTTCTTGTGCATTCTTTAATATCTAATATTCTGCTTTGGATTTTATTTGACAATTCAGTCGAATTAATCATAGTGATAATTGACATTATAACATCTTCGAGAATATTACTTGCTCTTTTCTCTTGAAACTTTTTCAACAATTTAATGTTCATTTTTGAATTCAAGAAAAAATTCTTCCACTTTGTTATATATCTCTTTACCATATCTCATTATTTCCTGCTCATATGTATCAATAACGCATCTATTAGTCAAATTTAGAGCGTATATTTTTCTGTAAATCCTTAAGTTCTTTAAACAGTCAATTTCTCTTCCTAATTTTTGCTAATATTTTTCAATCTTATAGTGTGAGAATTATCTTCAAAATATCTAACATAATAGTATCCTCGTACACAGCCATTATTAATTAATTTGTCCATCAATGGGACTATATGCTTTATTAATATTTCATTTTCATAATTTTTAGTATATATTTTATAATCCATTCTTCGACTGGAAGAAATGTATGTTTTTCCTTTGTTCAAGTTCCAAAATGCTTGTTCTATTTTTGGCAATTTTTACCATTGCATCTCTCATTCACAGAACTTACTTGAAAAACATATTCACCCAGATGTGATTCGCCTTCTGAATCTTTTTATCAATGAATTATATTCAATGCAGAGATTCTCATATTCTCAACTCTACTTTTTAGTATATTCATTATATAAGATTTTTAAATGGTCATTTCTTCGCAAATCAAGAAACAGGTATTCATCACCATATAAAACAATTTCATAACATGTAACAATATTTCTTGTGTATTTTTGAATGTCATAAAATCCATAGTCCCTTTTTAATAATCCACTGTTCAGGGAACAAAAATATAGTTTTTATATGTAATTCTAGCCATGTGGTGATGAGCAACAATTATCTTTTCCAAATGATTAAATAAACAAAAATACTATTATCCATGGTTCCACTGGACTATCATAGGAAACGTACCATTATAGGGATAATAAACATAATTCCCTTTACTGGTGACATGAAAAACTAATTGTTTTTAGCTTTTTTTGAGTAAAAAGTATATTTGTTTATTTATTATTCCTAAATAAATATCATCTATATTTATCTCGTACTGATTATTATTATCTCCAACAGCTCCATAAACCAACATATACTTATATGGTGATTTAAGCTGCATAACATTAGTAACTTTCCTGCTCTTTGGCCAAAAATGTAATCTCTACATCAATCAGATTGCTTTCTTCATCTAAACAAACATTATCTTCAGAAAATATTTTGAAGAAAATGCATATTGCGTTGTGCTACCATACAGTATGGAACAAATGGATATATTTCTCCGCCTTTTTTCTAATAATTGCAAATTAATCTCAAATTTTGCCTGTATTTCTTTTCTTTCTCCTTTCAAAAGGCAATATCATCCAGAGAAAGCTGATGTGCTTGAATATTTTTTCTCTAATATACTCAATCAATTGGATACTATTAAATTCTCTCTATTACTATCTGCTCTGTTTGAATCAGATAATATTTCATAATATCCCAATCTATTTACTTCATTCATTATATCCTTTACTTTTTAATAAAAGCTCCTTTATTGGTCTCATATACCAATTCACAAAATTTTCATACTGAAAAATATCTTTGAAAAGTGATAGAAAATCACATAACTCTTCTATATCATTTTTGATTTTTCTATTCAATAGCTTCCCTCAAATAAAGTATCTATGTTTAAATATTTGGTCGAATCATCTATATGTTGCATATCTTTCTCAATATCTTGTATCAATTCTATATTTGATTCACTTTGTGCTTGACTAATTTTTACTCTGCAATTCTGCAAGATTCTCAAAAATCAAAGTATTGTTTTGTAGTATTCTTTTCAAAATATTGTTATTTAACAAATTAAAATGAAATTCACTTAGTAAAATTCATTCTGATTAAGAAATTAATGCTTCAATACAAATCATTCTTTCCTGTTTTGCATTTTGAATAATCTTTCCAACAGTTCCCTAATTGTTACACCGTTTTCTGCCTTTTCAAAATAGTTCTTATTATAAAATCATTTTTATATAAATCGCATTTTGAATATATCTTTCATCAGCATAAAAACAACTCGTCCAATTATTGTATATATATTCATTATCCGTAGTAATAGTTTTATTTGTAAATACGATTAAATCCTGTCCTTTTACATTTTTCTAATTTTTAATAAATGCTTTATTAGCCATTGCATATCAACACGAATCTTTTTTCCTTTTATTCATAATTCTGCAACAGCTGTTGTCGCCAAATTTACCCTGTGTTATTCCTGCAAGTTCTCCATATGGTGTTGGTCTGCACCAACTTCTTAATAAATATTTATAAAGACTCTCATTTGTTTTCTCGTTGAAGCTATCTCTTAAAAATGCACTATACAAATCCTTTGAAGAAGTATAAATCTCTTCTTCAAGTTCATTATCTCTAATAAAATTGAAAACAATTATACGAGTACTTATCTAATCTCTCACCAAATTGTATTGAATTTACTGAAATTCTAATCTCAAAAATATCATTACATACAAAATTATTATCCATCATTTCCTATTCTTATTCATCTAAAATACTATTGTGTCTCAACTAACCCTAGTTTTAATGGAAGGTGCCCCCATTCCAACATAAATCATCTCACCTTTCTTTGCAACATAGATTGCAAACCATTCCACTTTTGACGAAATGGCTGAAATATTAATAAAATCATCAATAGAATCACTAATATACACTTTTTCAGTAGCATCTATTATTTTGCCTTTTTCGATCTCAAACCCCATATGTAATAGCAATTCAACCCTCTTTCCTCTGACATGCTCCAATAAAAGCTCCAGAACAAGTAGCCATGCTCTATACTCTCTATCATATCCTTTAGTGAACTCTTTCTTCTTTAAAAAGTATTCGCATCCTAATCTGCCTTTTCCCCTCAATCCTATACGCGCATTTCCGGAAGATTCCATATTCGTCTCACCGATCATATTCAATACTTCATTAAAAACTCCTTCTTTTATAATATGTATGTTTCACACCCATCATCATCGTACCATATAGGACATGGTAATATCATATTTGTTTCAGATACACCAGTATCATATATCTATATCCTTTTGAACCTATAACCTATTGGATAATTTCGTTTCTTTCCCCAAATATCCTTTTTCACTTAAATGCCCAATGTATTCATGCACCAACAAAGCTTTGCAACCTCTGGCAAAAATATACATTCATGCACACTTTCCTACTAATTCTATTATAAAATCGTTTTTAATTCTCGCATAGCACTATAAATATTATAATATATCATTTTTATCCAATTTATTTATCTCAGATAAATCACCTGACATGTGTCTATTTACACGAATAACTGCTCCTCTGCAGTCCTTACCAGAAACACCCTACATATATTTCATATTTTTTTGCAATTTATACTTTTCTATACTAGCGTTCTTTCTTTCAGTATTGCTCTTTTTCAATTTCGTATATTCTTATTCTATTCCAGTACTCGTCTACATGTAAAAATCACATACTTTAACAATAAACCTGCATTTCTGCTCAATTATTTCAGTTAAATTTCCTTCTATAATTCCAATATAATGTTCATTAACATTTTGGGTATTTAAGAAATTTTTCATTGTACTCATCTTCCGTAATAAATTCAAATAAATTATCAGCTCTACAAGAAAAGTTTTGTTTTCAGTATAGCTTTTTAACAATATGATTTTCTGTAATATCATACTGAGAAAATTTTAGATATTTTCTTTGTAATAACATTGTACGCTTTCATCAATATTTTATTTATCCATTAAATCACTAATGAACATCTCCATCACTTTAATATAATCTTGTTTTAAACAAGCATTTCTTCCTTAATGTTCATATTTCGATAATACAAATTACATCCACCATAACACAATAACCACAAGTCACAGTTTTGGCATGTTGGTCTATAATTCATTTTTAATTTCCAAAATATTAGCTCTTGAAAAAAACAGATCATCACCATTAATTTCATTGCAGCATGAAATCCTTCCCAAAGGATCTATTACATGCATATTCTCAAAATTACAATAGCTTTTTGAATAATCGGATATCCGTCCTTGTTCTCCTCTATTTCCATTAATCTTCCATACAATGGTTCCGCCCACATTATATTAATAGTCGCTTTTTCTTCATTTTCTTTAACTAGCAAGTACATATCAATGAGTTCTACACTGAATAACCACTCTTTATCCTCCACTCTATGATATTCTATATCAATTATTTTTATTCTTTAATCTCATTTCTAGTATGTGCAGTAGCTCACTTTGTACATCATAATTTCCCTTATCTATGTTTACTCTTATTGTAACTCAGATTCCTCTATCATTTAATATCTTTAATGAATTAATTATTTTTATAAAAAGTGCCTTCTCCATTTTTATACATTCTTCTACTGTCATGACATATTTTGTTCCATCTATTGTAATAATCAACTTAGATATTTTTATTCTTATATTTTTCTATAATATCAGTCTACCAGTTCTAAATTTGTGCCATTCGTAATGAATTCAGAAAAACATTTCCATGTTTTTCGTATCTTGACATAATATCTTTTATGTAGTTTACGTTTGATAATAATATGGGTTCTCCTCCATAAAATACTATTTTTGTTATTTTTCTTTGCTGATGTCATCAATATATTTTATTGTTTTTCAAAAATATTTTTCCCATAAAGGAGGCTTTTATTATTGTTGGCTTCAAAGCAATAAGTACATTTCAAATTGCAGGCATACGAAAAAAGTTATATATATGTCTCATAGCACTCTTACATATATTTTTATAATCATAATCATGTGTATCAATATATCTTCTAGCAATAAAAATATGCTCTCATCTATATCCATTGTTTCAAAAATTATTGGCAATCAAACTTTTCATATGTTTTTAGCATCCAGCTTATCGAATGTTTTTATACAAAAATTAACAATGAAAAATTATTTTCAAAGGCAAAAACCACCGTATATTTATTTTTATATATAAAATCTCCATCATTATATTCTACAAGTTGATTTTTCGAGCAATTTGTATATAATATCAACAAGAGAATTATCCATCTTTTCGTCTAAGAATAAATTCCCTTTAATAATATTCATAAAAATACTCGATGCCTTTTTTAGTCAATTTTATAATTTTGACTCGGAATAAATATAAAAACATCTTTTTCATACTTGTAATCGATTTTATTGAAACAACTAATTTTTGACTCCATAATTTTATCTAATGTTACCCATCCTTTTTGTTTTATTTGATTTTGCAAATAACAAAGTATATATCTTTTCATCTACATCTCCAGCTAAATGGTATGTCCCTCGCTCTGCAACCTCCATCACATGTATTTTTTATGAACACACATTTTTTATGTTTGCATCCAAACTGTTGAGGAATTCTATTTATATACTTCCATGCTTTTTCCAAGCCATTCTCATTTAATACATCACCACAATTATAATCTCTTAACATAGGACACATCTTGCTATTCCTTTTGGAATCTATAAAGCAATATGAATTCCTATTCATAGTGTCTCTCTTTCAAAATGCATAAAACAATTATTATCAAATTTTCCCTGTATTGCATCTACATATTGTACAGGAGTGATAACTTGTTTTATCATTTTTACAGGAATATAACAATCAATCAAAATGCCTTAACCCATATTTTTCCTTTAAATAATTTATAATGCTTTCTACTTGGTTTATAATTCTCTTTCATAACAATAGTTGTTATCTCAACAATGATTCCTACCCGTTGCAATTTTCAATATTTTTCAAAAATAACCTTATAGCTATCTACGCCCTCGTATTGAATTATGCACATTTTCATTATTTCCATCTATACTTATCTAACACAGTACAAGTTAATACTTTTAAAAATGAATCATTTCGTCATCTATCAAAAATCCATTTGTATATAATCTTGTCCTCATCCTTTTACATAAATATATTGTAATAATTCTCTAATATCACTTCTAACTAATGGTTCACCACCAGTAATATCAAATTAAATACTCCCAAATCGCTTGCCTGGCAAATAATACTTTTAATATTTTCTGTTGATAGATAATCTTTTTCAAAACGTTCATTTCCCAAATAGCAATGTTTACAATTAAAAATTACATCGTTTTGTAATCTCTAATTGAATCGCATTTATATTCCGATAAGTACGAAAAATTGCATATCCTTCTGAATTATCATTACACACCACAAGTCTTTTTATCTATTAGTTGATTGCAATACTCTTTGTTCTAAACGATTAAGCTTCCATATTCAAAAATTATTTTGTAAAGCTTTTTCAGGAAATGAATATTTTCACCTTTATTTTATAATGAATTTTGCTCTCTCTATCAAACACCAATAACATATTTTCTGTTTCATCTATCAAACATTCCAAAGATTCTTTTAATTTTACTAACATCAATGCCCTTTCACATTAAACAAATATGTTTTATAATTCAAACTCCCTCAATATACACTTATCAATTTCAGTTATACGCTGCTCCAGAAGATTTACTACTTTAGCATAGTAGTTTTGTCCAGATGAGTATTCCGGACGGTTTTACACAGCCTGTCCGGTCACGGAAACTGTCGATTCCGGTATGATAGAAACCGCCATTCGGAAAACTCAGAACCAGTGATTCCAGAGCCAGAATCCGGCATTTCATCTCGTGAACTCCCTACCTTATAATGAATCATGCGCTTTTACAGCTTAAATTCATTATAAGGAGGTCACTATCATGACTAAGTACCGTGAGATTATCCAGCTAGAGCAACCTGATCTGAAATTGAGTCAGCAGAAGATTGCATTTAGCTGTGGTGTCTCAAAAGAAAACTGTTAACAAAGTCCTAAGTCCGCCATCGAGAAAAATATCTCATGGCTACTCCCAGCGTCTTATACGGACGCTTTTCTTGAAGGACTCCTGTTCCCGGGAAAGAGGGAACAGGTTGATGCCTCTAAGAGGTGCATGCCGAATTATGAGTATGTTCGTAAGGAATTACTCAAAAACGGCGTAAACAAGAAGCTGCTTTGGACTGAATATCTGGAGGGATGTCGCCTTTCCGGTGAAAATCCTCTCTTGTACTCTCAGTTCAGCTATTACATCCAGCAGGATGATCAGAAACGTCGCGCTACCATGCATATAAGCGCAAGCCCGGAGAGCAGATGAGAGGTCGATTGAGCTGGGGATTCAGCAGCAATCATTGACCCGGATACCAGCGAAATCACATCAGCATTCATCTTTGTCGGCGTGCTTTACGTACAGCCAGTATCCTTACGTTGAAGCATTCCTTGACGAGAAAACAGGGTTCGTGGATAACTGCAAGACCGCCGTCATATACAACAAAAACTGAAATGATCAGCGGATTAATGCTGTATCAAGAGATGGCCGAGTATTATAATACGGCAATCATCCCGGCAAGGATTCGTTCACCCAAAGATAAACCCAATGCTGAGTACACTGTGGGCAACATATCCACATGGATAACCGCAGCCCTCAGGAACGAGCAGTTCTTTTCCCTACCGGAATTAAACGCTGCTATCAAGAAGAAACTGGAAGAATTCAGCCGTAAACCTTTTTCAAAAGAAAGAAGGCGGCGTATGAAATCTTCCGCGACGAAGAACTGCCATTACTAGCTAAACTTCCGGCTGTCCTGTATGAACTCTCGCACCGGGAACTATACGACGGTTTCCTATTCCGGATAGGCGGTTTCCACTTTTCCGGAATAGCGGCTCCGCCGCACCAGAATATTCATCCAGAAATTAAATTCATTTTCATACCATTCATAGCCATAATAACATTCGCCTTATTTAGTAATTGTGTATCGCCTGTCACAAAAATGACTAGAATGTTCTTGCATTGAGACATCTTATTTATTATGCTTTTCCTATTGTCTGATCCAAATACGCAAATGCATCATCCAATATGACAATGCCATTATTGTTATAAGTGCTCTTGCAATTGCAACTCTGTCTTTGTCCCTTCCGATAATTCTTTCCATTTATTCAATATTAGACGAATCATGCATCGTTGCTTCATCTATATTTGCGATATAACAAACTTCGTCATATTTATCTTTGATCCATCTTCTTTAAATATCGTTATATTATCTTCAACAGAAGCTATCAAACAAATGAATTTCATTGAAACATATCCTATTTTCCATTATCATTTCCATCAAAAGATACCAATCCTTCATGATCTGAATGTCCCATGATAGAATCCATAAATTTTGTCTTTCCGCTACCTGTATCACCTGTTATTCCGAACATATCTCCAGCATTTAAAATAATGTCATGAAAATCGATCCTTGCAGATAATCTAAATCCTTTGATTATTAGCTTGGAAATCATCCCTCGTTTACTGTATCATTTTCAACTGCTACTAGTTAACAGATTTATAGTTTTTCAATGCTACAATTAATAACTTCTGATATTCTTTCCAATGCATTCTCACCACCCTTTAATAATGCTAGCTGTATTAAACAACCTGTAAAATGCCCCAACATAACCAATATAGAAATGAAAAGAATAATATTACCAACAGTCAAATTAGTATGATTATGATTAGATAAATAAAAATAACGAATCAGAATAATTCCTGCATGCTTAATGAATTCTGTAACGGTATCCATCAAAATGTTTTGTTTTAACCTTATCCATCAGTCACTTGATTTTTATTTTTATTCACTCTTTGAAATTCGCTAAAAAGTTTATTATTTTCCCCAAAATTGTATTGATTCTCTATTATTCACGAACTCACAATCTGATAGAATAATTGATGCTTTCTTTTCCGTGCCTCATATTATATATATATGTCACATCCAACACAATACACTTACAATGATTAAAAGGTATTATAATAAACATGGTTATCGTGAAGTTTATATATATCAATCACAATTGTTGAACTTATTACAAATACGCTTTTGACTCCACAATTCAACAGTGTGTCAGACATATATTCCATTATTTCAATATCATAAGATATGATGTCTAATATTTCTCCAATGTTAATATTTTTATCTGATTTAACCAATTGTTTTACTATGTTTTCTTTTGATTGATTTACTAACAGAGATTAAGGCATCTATAATCCCTGCTTTTTCAGTATATATATTGAGACATATTTATTCCAAACAGAACATTGTTATAATAGTCCTCATCATGTCTCTCCAAGAATATCGAACATATGTCCAGTTTATAAAAAGATGTGATAAAGGGAGAAACCGTCCATATCAAAAATCATTATAAAATAACCTATAAACAATATAGGTTTTTATACTAAATAATTTTTGTAATTTATCTCTAATATCGTTTTAGATTACTTACTATTGCCCTTATATGGTGTTAACAATAAACCATAGCTCCTTCTACAATCAAATAAATCCTTATGAATTAATTGCAATTCTTCTAGAATACTTGTAATAATATGAATTGGGATCTTTTCCAAAAAGCACTTCTCAATCCATATTCTTGCACGTTTCCATTATTCAGCATTAATATCTTGTCACATTTTTCCAACCGTTCAACATTGTGTGTAATAATAATCAATATATGTTTTTCGATATCTTATCTAACAATTCAAGTATTCTTTTTCTATGTCTTCACTGATGCTAGCAGCAACCTCATCGAAAAATAACAAAATCCTTCTCAGATAGTCTAATAAGATTTATTAATTGCTTTTGCCCTGATGATAATTTATCTTTATCAAGCTCACTGTTTAACTTCTCACATATATCATCACTTTTTATTTATCCCTAATAAAAACTCTAGACCATTATCTTTAATAATTGAAAGTACTGTTTTCAAAATCATGATTTGAGCTTATATCTAAATTATCTTTCAGAGAAGCTTTAAAAATTTGTTCCCCGGCAGTCAAATATCAATATGTTTTCTTAAATTTTCTGTATATGTTTCTTTAATATTTACATCATTAATAAACACATTTCCTTCTTGTATTTCATATAGTTTACATAATATCTTACACAATGTTGATTTACCTGATCCAGACCTCCAAATATGCCTAATTTTTCTGCATTTCCAATCTCAAAATTGATGTTTTGCAGGGCATAATCATTCCCAAATTTATGGAAACTACATTTTCAACCTTTATAGATGATATTTTTCTCTAAGCACAAATGCCCCTTACTAATTTCATCATCAAAAGTAATAATATCATTTATCCTTCCTATACTCTCCTTGGCTGTCATATAACTCTGTATATAATTTTGCATATTCTCTAATGGACTTTTTAACATGTTTCCATAACTATATATGACATAAACAAATCCAAAGGTTATAATTCTTTTTGAATAAAAATCCTCCTCCAACAAAAAGAAATAATATTCACCACCAATATTGCAACTAATGTACATGTCCAAATGCGATAAAGATAATTTTGTTTTTCACTTTATATTCTTTCAATTTTTCAAAATACTTTTATCCATTCAGGGCAACAACTGTTACTAGCGTTCATAACATTTATTTCTTTTTATTGTTATTATTTCACCTATAAACGATGTAACTCTGATTTGCTATTCTCTCTCTTTCAATATAACATCTGATTGTTGTTTCTGAACAAAATAAATCATTATGCTCACAGCAATTGTTATTAATACACTACCCATACCTAGATAAATGTTTTTTATAAAAGATAAAAAAATGCCAATCAAAAGTAAATAAATCAACAAGCACAGGAATGATTGTATTAACTATAAATCCATCTATTATATCTATATCCTTTTCTGCAACCTCTAATATAGTCGCCTACTGAATAGACGATTATAAAACGCTTTGTCCCTTTAATAAGCTTTTTCTAATAATTTATATCTTATTTTATCTGTTATTTTTGAGGGGCCGCCTCTTTTTCTGAGTAGCCTTTTAACGGTTTTTACAGCTACTAGAAAAAGAATTAACCCCGAATACATATAAATGATTGTTCCCTTCTGAACCACCATATGCAATTATATCAATAAACTTCTCAAACTCATTATTGGCAAAAGTCAACTGTAGAGCAGTATAAAAACCACACAAAAGAATCGGTATAATCAAATATACAAAATTCATCCTATTGAACAAGCAATGTGTATAATTCCGCAATGTTAAAACTCCCTTATACCCTAAATTCTTTATCCTCAGCCAACTTATATCCGTTATTTGAATAAAATCTATCTAGCTTTTCATCCTTATATTGTTCAGAAATATACTGCACGAAATTTTGCTCTCTAACGCCTTCTTTTTCAAATTCATTAATCAATATTTTCCCTATTCCTTTTCCCTGCTCCCCGTTAGCAACATCAAATTTCATCAATTTTCGCATATCTTTCATTTCCGTAATAATATACATTTCCCAAAACAAAACCTAAATCCTTATTATCATTGCCTACAATAATACAAATTGACTTTTTCATTATTTAAAAACAGTTCAAATTATATTTTTATATATTCTCTATTCATCAACTCTATAAAAAGTCAATTCATATATATCAACAATTCTATTTAAAGCAGTCCTTTGGACATATTTCTATTTTCATTTACTCCTTGTATGATAATAAAAGTTTTATTATCACATAATCCCTTTCTACGACAATAAATATCCTCTTGATTAACAATAGACGAAAATATTCTGAGGTAATTTCTATTTATCTTTTTATTTTTCTGTTAAATCTAAAAGTATAGATTTCTACAGGCTTTGACTATTTTATATTTCTTACAACAGAAACCGTAGGTGATGGATAGTTGTAATATTATGTACTCAAATAGGTGTTTCAAGTTAATACCAATAAAAACGTCCTCTTTTTGCTCAAATTTCGGCTTCTTTTATCTATAGCTCTCAGATAATGCTTTTTGCGGTTCCTTATATTTTTGTGTTTACATTAGATGCCTCTCGTATTTTTATAGCATTACCAACTGTCAGGTCAGTAACAATCAAAAGCTTTACAAGAGGCATCCTTTTAAGCCAAATACAGTTCAATCATATAAGAATCTCCAAATAGTAAAATAATATGACTCAGTTTACGTAACCATGTCACATTAATTTTGAATTTTTGAGCCCATATGGCATTCCATATTTAACTCGTTTTTAACCTTTCTTTTATATTTCAAAAATCCAAGTTGTAAACATATATTACTTACACTTAGTACAACGGGTTGAAGGTGGACAAGCACCGAACATCATATCGTCATCAGAATAGTTTTCTTCTACAATTTCAAAAATGATGCTTTCCTCTTCAATTTTTCTAAATCAAACTTACCCTCGTTCATTTTATCCGTCCTCCTTTCTATCTTTTTAATGCATGCATCTATAGTTACATATTTTTACACTATTATTATATAATTGTCAATATTGGGACTATATAAGAAAGATACTGAATCGTCACGGGGAGTTTGACAGTTAAATAGTTCCAAAACCTCCTCAGGCCTTGAAAAGCCTGTATTTTTGTCAAATTTTCGAAAATAGTACTAGCTATATTCGGCTATATGTGGTATAATGGGCACATGGAGGGACTGCGTCATGAAAGTATCTTGTATCAAAAATCTAAGAATCAGACCATCTATTATCTGAGTAAATCAGTTTGGGTAGATGGTAAATCCACCTACTAAGACGATAGAAGATTGGTTCGGAAGATGAACTTCGAAGGTTTGCGGAGAGCTTACTCCGCTGGAGTGGGCAAAAAGCAGTACGCTGCAAACGCTCCAGCAGAAAAAAGCTTCAAAAAGACATTATGCTTAAGTATTCCTCTTCGACCTTGATTAAGAAAGAAGCCTGCCGTAGCGTAAATGTAGGCTACCTCTTTTTAAAGGACATCTACTATGATTTAAAATCACGACATCTGTGCACAGAATTGCCGAAAAGTACAAGTTTGAGTTTGATCTGAATCAAATTCTGTCTATGCTACTTTTCTCCAGGATTATTATCCCGGATCCAGAGGTCTTCTCTTGAACTTTTCAAAAAGTTTCTTGAAAAGCCTGACTACAAGCTCCATCACATTTACCGTGCACTGCAAATCCTTGCGAAGAGATAATTTTTCCAGTCTCAACTTTACAGAATTCTGAAATGGTACTGAATCGACACAAAAGTGTACTGTACTATGACTGCACCAACTATTACTTCGAGATTGAGGAAGCTGATGATTTCAGAAAATATGTCATTCAAAGAAAACCGTCCAGAACCCCGATTGTACGCAGATGGGGCTATTTATGGATGCTGATGGATTCCACTCACCTTCTCCTCTTTAATGGAAACGAGAATGAACAACCTTCCATGAAACCATTGGAGAAAAAGATCCTTTCTGACTTTTGGAATGACGAAGTTTTATTGTTTGTACAGATGCAGGACTATCATCAACTTCGAACCGTGTCTTCAACAACACTCCAGACCGGAAATTTGTTACCACGCAAGCAATCAAAAAGCTGAAAGGACATCTCAAGGATTACTGTCTTGATGAAGACGGATGGCACTGTATCGGAGATAGTACAAAAGCTCAGTGAATTAGATGAGGTCGAGATTACGAAGACTTTCTATAAAGACCGATGGATTAATGAAGACGGTCTGGAGCAACATCTCGTTGTAACCTTCTCCTTCCAATTTCGGGACTATATGAAAGATACGGAACCGTCAGCGGAACATGCATGACTCGTCAGACCCTTCTTCTCTGAGATAAAAACGACCGAACGATCCCAAGCGTTTTATCCGTCAGAATCACTGTACTTCTGACGGTGAAGTTGCAGACAAGATGATTCCTTCGATAGATGAAGATGTTGCCACAGAGGAAGAACGTTATGACGGTTTCTGTGCCGTATGCACAAACCTGGAGGATGATGTAGCCACGATTATAAGTATCAATCAAAAGAGATGGCAGATTGAAGAATGCTTCCGGATTATGAAGGTGAATTTCAAGCCAGACCGGTATATCTCAGCAGAAAGATCGAATCACAGCACATTTCATTACCTGCTTCACCGCACTGATTCTTTATCGCATTCTGGAAAGAAGTTAGGCGAAAGCTATACTACTGAAAACATCATAAGAACACTGAAGGGAAATGAACATGCTGATAGCCGGTGAAGGATATATCCCTGAGTATACGAACCGACCTGAACAAACTCGACGACATTTGGTTTTAGAACGGATTGCAGTTGTCTCAAAGAAATAAAAAAGATTTTAACTGCAACAAGAAAGTAGAAAATATTGCTGCAAAATTAAAAACAAGAAACTCATAAATGGCGTAATTACGCCGTTTATGGAGCTCTTGACTCTTTTACAACTGTCCAAACTCAGGATAGTTACATATTTTTACACTATTATTATATAATTGTCAATATTAGGGACTATATAAGAAAGATACTGAATCGTCAGCTTGAACGCTGAAAAGCTCGTCGAAAATCCTTCTTCTCTGAATCAAAATGTCCAGAACGATCCCAAGCGTTTTATGCGTCCAGAATCACCGTAGCTTCTGACGGAGAGATTGCGAATCAAATGATCCTTTCGATAGATGAAGATGTTGCCACGGAGAGAGAACGTTATGACGGTTTCTATGCCGTATGCACAAACCTGGAAGATGATGTGGCAACGATTATAAGTATTGATCAAAAGCGATGTCAGATTGAAGATGTTTCCGGATTATGAAAAGTGAATTTCAAGCCAGACCGGTATATCTCAGTGAAAAGATCGAATCACGGCACATTTCATTACCTGCTTCACCGCCCTGATTCTTTATCGTATTCTGGAGAAGAAGTTAGGTGAGAGTTATACCACTGAAAGCATTATAAGAACACTGAAAATGAACATGCTGATAGCCCCCGGTGAAGGATATATCCCTGAGTATACACGAACTGACCTTACAGACAAACTCCGACACATTTTGGTTTTAGAACAGATTACGAGATTGTATCTCAAGAGAAATAAAAAGATTTTAACCGCAACGAGAAAGTAGAAATATTGCTAGAATTCCAAGGTCTAAGACCACACCGACCATACATTTATCTCTCCGTTTCTTTTGGTTTTTCTTTCACTCTCTTTCGGCTTTGCTTATCTTCCGCCTGATATTCTTTGATAGCACCAAGTATGGATTTTTATCATTTTCTTCCTTTTTCAGAATTGAGCAAGGTATCTTTAACGCTTTCATTTTTCAATATCTGCTCTAATCTGTCCTGATTGCTCAGAATCTGCATAAAATAAGTCTTTCTCTTTCTTCATCTCGCTTTTCAATTTAGTAATCTCTTGACTCTTATCCTGTCCTTTCATCATTCTTTTGCCTTTATACAACGAGGATAATACCACCCACATTGCTGTGTTCCTTACCGTTATCATCAATAGAGGTTCTAAGCTGTCCGAATAGCTTTACGAAATCTCCCTGTTTAAAGTCCTTTGGAATATCACTCTTTTCTCCGTAGGCGGAGCAATTATGATATACCTTATTCCCCTTATCATCTTTAGAAACTACGGAGAAATTTGCCACCTTAAAGGCTTCTCCGTTCTTGGTCTCTCTCTTTCGATTACATCGACCTCTCCTACAACATTTCCGACGATATTTACAAGGTCATCTTTCTCCTGCTGAACATAGGGCAGGTCTTTTATCTGTCCCTGTTCTCTTAAATCCTCAATCATATAGTCAAATTCCTCATACAGTAAATTGATGGTGTCATTGTCCATATAGGCATCGTATAGTTTATCTAAGGCACTTTCATCGTTAATGCCCTTTTCCATACTTATAATTGCCTTAACAAAGTCCTTATGGTTATCATTTACCATATCTTCAATCCTATCCCTTATTGTTTTGTAATCCATGTTTTTATATCTCCTTTCATGGTAAAAGGGAACTGTTCGCTCCCTTATCTTGCATATTCCTGTTCTTTTGTAATTTGTTTCTCTTCCGTTTTGCTTTCACTTTGATAAGCTCTGATCTGTCCTAAAATAGACGGTTTATCTTCCGTCCTTTGAGAAGTTTCCTCTTTTGTATGAAGATTATCTTCCACATCATAGGTTGATTCAAAGTAATCACTGTCCCTGAAATCATTGTCATATCGGTCAGGAATTCCATCATTATCCATATCTTTGCCAAGCGGATCATAAAAGTTTCCCTCATCATCAATCTCAATCCGAGTGCTGCCTTTAAAGTCCTCTGAGTCTATATAAGTTAAATCTTCAAAGAGGATAACTCAATTTCATTTTTCATATTCATTAGAGCTTCGTCTCTCTCCCTTGTTTTTCATAGTCAAGCTCTCGCTTTTTGATTGGAGTATTATCAATATACTGCGTCCATGTCTTATCCTCTAAGCTCAGTTCGTACTGAATCCCATGCCTTTCATCAGGAGTATTGGTATAGGCAATCCCGATATGCTTTAAATCAGGGTATAGTGTGTCAAACTCATCATAACTGTGGTTTTCTTCATACTCTCTGTTAGAGAAGTCGATAATCGCTTTTTCACATCTTCAGTAAAAGGATTGGTGTTTTCTTGTTCCTCTACCTCTCCCATATCCAAAAGCTTATTTAGTTCAGCAAGTCTTAGTACCTTCGTCTTTAACTCTTCTGCCTTCTCAAAAGGCTTTTCAAGTTCTTCCAAAGCATTTTGTAGCTGTTCTTGGTGACTAACAGCTTTTTCCTCCAGGTAGCTTAACTTTTCGGGTAGTGTATCGATAGCATTATCTAATCTTGTGATATTGCCATCTGCCTGACTCCTAAATCCCCAATGGTTTTAGATGCTCCATTCAGGCTGAAAAAGCTCGCTCATTCGTGAAGATATTGTAACTCACCTCCAAGTCTAGATTTCGATGCTGCCAATAACCTTACTTTCATTTGACTGACATTCTTTGTGCTTCCAGCAGTCTCTCTCCGGCTTCTTTTTGTCCGTATCTTTTCACCATGTATGGTTAAGAAGTAAATCTGTTCTCTCCTTCTCCTTGCATGGTTTCTATTGAAAATGTCCTTGCTTAACTGCTCAATAAGCTTTTTCTATCCTTGCGATTTCTTCAGGGTAGGGTTTTTCGCCACTTTGTCCTCTAACCTGTAACGATTGGACTTATAGTTGCTTCTAACATTTTCAGCTTAGTAACCTCATTATCCAAGTCCATTTTCTCTTTGATTTTTGGATCTCCTGTAGCCAAAGCTTTGATTTCCGCATAGTTCAAAGAACTTTCGTCTACATCTTCCACCAACTCTAACTCGAGTCTTGCTGGTCATTATCTAGAGAGATAAACTTCTGCTTGTTTTTCAATGGTTTCAAAGGTAGGCATCAAAGGTGTTTTCCGTGATATGGCGGTGATATATACACCGCCTTTGTCCTTATTTTTCATTTCCTGTCGAATAATTCTCTGCCCTTTGCTCCAGGTCCGCAGGTCTCACAGGCACATCTAAGTCATGCAGGCAATGAGTTTCTTTTGCACATGTTGTGCCGGCTCTCGGCCATTTCTTTGTGCGGATCCCATTAGTTCAGATTTCTCCGTTTCTTACCTTAGCAAACATCTCATCCTTTTGCTTATCGAATTTGCCTCGTGTATAAAGCAATCTCTTCTTTCGAGAATGCCCCTTGCCCTACAGCTTTTCGGATATCATCATAGAATATGAAACTATCATTTCCCCTGGCGTTGACACTACTCGGAAGATGGTTGCAGACTTTCATCTTCTTGTCCTCCCAAATGGAGCATCATTCTTCACACACACATACCTTTCCCGGATTATCAGGCAATAGATTGATGAACGCTGAGTCTGCATAGCTCCCGTCATTTGTGATGATATTATCTTCGATCGGGCTCTGCTCTGTTCACTCATATCTGCATTCCGATAAACTTTTTAAAATTTTCTTTCTGTTCATCACTGGGCATGGTCTTAATCACTTCAGTGAGCTTTCGGAACTGGAAGATTTTCTATATCTGCCGTCTGAATATCTGCCACTGCTTTAAACAGACTCATAAGTTCAGGAAGATTATAAAATTTAGAAAATCTCGTCTTTTACTCTATATCCTGTCCCTCAGGTGATAATTCAAAAAGCAGATTGAGTCTCTCCAAAGTGGAAGCCCAGGAATCAAAAATGCTCTAAACCATTTTTCTTTAATTCCTCATACTGCAAATATCTCTGCATGGTATAAAGTTCCGTCATGGAATTGCTTACAGGTGTTCCCATGTAAAGATAATACCCTTTTCCATTGGTCATTTTCGTCCATATATCGACACTTCATGAACATATCTGAAGACTTAAATGCTTCTGTCTGTCCAATGCCTGACATTCCTCATCTTCGTGTAAAGGTAAAGGTTTTTGTAATTATGGGCTTCATCTACGTTAGTTTATCCACAAGTTCTTCAAAGGTAATGACATCATCTTTCTTGAAATCATCGTTTAGCTTTTTCCAGCTTAGTCTCCAGTTTTTCTTGTCTTTTGCAACTCCTTCACGGTAAGTTCTGATTTCTATCATGCTTATATTCCTCCACTCAATTGATAATCTCGTCAATCTGGTCTTTAATATGTTTTTCTTGATGCTCTACTCATGGGAATTTTCTCAAACTGGCTATGGCCGATAATAACTGCATCGTACTCACCTGTTGCAATCTTTCCGATAAAGCGTTTTTGTTTTTGGGCTCAAAAATCTTTTATCTGCCACCATAATATTCGCTGAAGGATAGGCTGCATAAACTCTCTCGATTTGTGATCAAATGATTCAGTACAACAAAAAGGGATTTTGTCACATTTCAAGCCTTTTTCGCCTCCATAGAACTTGCTACCATTTCAAAAGTCTTCCATTGACCGCATGGGCAAGCGAATTTCCTCCATAGAGAGATTCTTGCGATGGCATTTTTGATGTTCATAAAGTGCAATTCCTTCTCCCATGCCTTCGAGCTTGATTCACTGCCACTCATATTCACGATTTCAGATGGAATTGAGCTTGCGTTATAGATCTTTACCAGTCTGTTTCTCTCGCTCCTGATCAGCAAAATCCAGTTCTGGAAACTCTTCTTTAGAAGTTCCTGTTTCTGTCCAGCAAGCATGGTTTTCTTTCTTATTCAGTACAGAAGTTTTGGAGCCATCTGCATTTTCATGTTGGTCAAACACTGGTTTCTTTTTAGGGTTGGGGCATCTTCAATAGCTTATGGCACTTACTCTGAAGTACGTGCAGGTCATTTCCGCTAAATCAGTTCCCCTGTCTGCCTTTTCCTTCAAGATTTCACTCACTGGTAAGGAGGTTCACATGGATATTCCATCTGGCATAGCCTCGGTGTTTTTAAAGTCTCAAAGATAAAGCGTTCTATATCATGGGAATCCATGTAGCTCAAGACGGATGATTTCACTGGCTTTCAAGCTCTTGGCGATCACTTTTGAAGCTCTGTCTTTTGATATTCCAAGCATTTGGTTCATATCAATAGTTCTTTTTCTGTTTCCATATCATGACACAGATTCTTTAGCCTGGCTGATTCTGAAGATATAGCTATCGATTGCCTTATCTTTTCCTGAATATTTCCACTCAGGTATTCGTCCTTTGTCATGAGGCACACTTAAAAGTGTTCCTATCATCCACTACAACTCAAAGGGCAGATCTCCGTCTTCAAGATTAAAGAAACTTTTGATTGGTCTTACGTTTTCTTCACGGATATTGGAATATCTCTCCTTCAGCTCGTAATAATGGTGCTTCATCCTCTACTGTAAGCCTCGCATGTAGTCAAAAGTCCACATGCCTTTTGGGAAATGAGAAGTACCAAGGCTTCCAGAGAAGTATCCACATGATTTCATCACCTTTGCCTTGCGATCGCGCGTTTCGAAAATATCTCCTTCGCCTTAAAATTTTCCTCTTCGTCAAGAACTTCGATGGGGATACCAATGGGAAGTTACTATCTTCCCTAAAGCTCTTATATGTTGAAGATTATTGACAAAGCCATACCGGGGATCAATATAGACTGTGCGTTTGAAAGCCTTGATTCCGCTACCGTCTTCCTTTGTTTGCTAATGCTGGCAGGATGTCTAATCATATGCTGGCGATGAAGGTTTCTGCCTGTGCCGGACCTTGGATGGTCTGGATGTGTTTGTGCGAGATCCTCTGGACCGGTGTGGTTTCTTTGTTCTCTTATTACTGGGTTAGAATTTATCTTTAAACTATATATTATGTGCTGGTTCTGTTTAAGTTCTCAATCTGACTCTGGGACCGTTGTTGGTTCCTCAAACCGCTCCGACCGGTTTGGATGGTTCTTCTTTCTGTTTGTGAACATTCTTTATTCTTTGGTCGGTGGGCGCGCGGTTATTTGATCAGGGTTCTGTCTTTGCCGTGGTTTGATCTGGTCTCTGACTGTCAGGCGGCGCTGGCGC